>MDTB01098932.1_pt1 | contig 14151 bp, 14 predicted proteins | sample 811161 | NCBI WGS metagenome assembly MDTB01 (sample SAMN05326650, study PRJNA326480) | marine metagenome | isolation source: seawater | place: Mediterranean Sea | collected 2009
GTCGGGGCGGCAGGATTTGAACCTGCGACCCTCTGGTCCCAAACCAGATGCGCTACCAGGCTGCGCTACGCCCCGAGTTATTTAATTTGCTGCTTTTTTTAACATCTTTTTTTATATATTTATATGTATAATGAGCAACTTATCTATATCAGTTGACACAAAAAACGACATTAAAGTTAAAAAATTAATAAAAAATAATCTGAAATAAAAATAAGATCAAATAAACTGCTTTTCTTTATAAAAGTATCGTAATGCGATTCTTTTTGTTTTTAAAGTTTGGTTACCTTTGTGTATACCACCTTCGTCAAAAATTACTGCTCCACGAGCTTTTACTGGTAAATCAAATCTTTTTTCCTTTTTTACGATTTCACAATTCTGCAAAAAGCTATTAATTTTTTTTTCACCAACGATATTTGAAACATACTTATAATTATTTTTAACATTATTAACAAAGTCATCAAGAGACCAATATGGTGAATATTTAAATTTTTTTTCATAAAGACCTTTTTTAAATGCAAAACCAATTTCATGACTTCCCGGTATATAACTTAAACATCCATTTTGATTATCAACATCACTTAAATAGAAAAAAAATTTAATAGCAAAATCTTGTGGATGGTAATATTTTTTTGGATCGTTTTTCTGTCCAGAAAAAGCACGATCGACGTGCCAATCTACAACAGGATCGTTACTTACATCGTGAGTTGTAAAATCTATTCTTTGTAAGACTGTATTTGTTTTTAATATTTTATTTGATATATCATTTAAGTTAAGTCTTTTACTTAATTTAATTAAATAATTAATATCTGGAAATTTTTTAAATTTAAGTTTTAAAACTTCAATCATTTTAAATTTAAAAGTATTAACAAAAAAATGCTTAAATTGATTTTTAATTTTATATTTAGAAATAATATTTTTAATTTTTTCAGAATCAGATTCATTGAGAATATCGTTAATTACATAATATCCATCATCTCTAACTTTTTCAGCTATTTTGTTTATGTTATTTTCTACCATAGAGGATAGTTATCATTTTTATTATTTTTAATTTTAAAATATTTATATAATACAATTGCTAGCAATATTATAAAAATAATTATTATTGACGTAATCATAAAATAGATTTTATCATTTTTTTTAAAACATTATTACCGTAGTCATTTAAATGAACATAGTCAACAAAAAGAAAATCTTCTTTGGAACAATTTTTTTTAATATAAATATTTGAATCAAAAAAAGGAATCTTGTTCAAATTTGCAAACTTTTTATAAAGATTATATATTTTTTTTCTATTCGAGGCTATTTTGTCATACATATATTTATCCGATCTATTCTTTGTATATTCTATAATTTTTTTTTCTTCTGACGAGTAGTTTTTACACCAGGTTAAATATGGTTGAAGTACAAAAATTACATTAATGTTAAAACTTTTTTTTATAAGATTATAAATCGTAAAATTTCTTTGAATAATTTGCTCAAGATTAACTTTGGTTATTGAATATTTATTTTTTTTATTTGAAAAATAATTTTTTAATAAGTCTTGTGTTTTAATATTATTCATGTTTTTAACAAAAGTGTTATTGTAATAAATGGGACCGGGAAAATTGTTATTTATATTTTTGTTATAATTTAAAAAAACATCGTTTAAACCTGAAAATACTACCAAATTTTTTATTTTGTTTGTGTTATTTATGAATGACAAAAATAAAATGATTTCCTGAAACATAGAATAGGCTCTAGCTCCCATATTAATAAAATGATTTTTTTTATCAGAAAGTAAAGAACTTATTGTTTTCTCATCGCAAGAGGATCCGATACCAAAAACAGTTGATGCTCCAAGAAGAACTGAAGATTTTTTATTATTGTTAAAAAATACTGTTTTTCGTTTTATATCCTTGAAACTATTAAATCTTAAACCATGGATATCGGTATTACATATTTTTGATCTAAAATTATTTTTTTGTAAAAACATTAGATGGGGCATCCAAACACTATCTAAATTATCGTATATTTTTCGAGATGGTGATAGTTCAAATCTAAGTTTCTCTTCATAATTTCCAATTTTTAATCTCATAAAATTTAATTTTTATAACCTTTGCCGAATATTATATAATCTTCTTTTTTATCCAAATTTATTTTATATTTTCTTTTAAAATACTTTCTTTCAAAATTATTAAATATTTTTTCTTTTTTCACAGATATTTTTTTTATTAAAGTATTATCCTTAAATTTATTAATATCATACTCTTTCCAATATTTCTTATTTCTTGACCTGTTTAAAACAAAATCTAATGAATGTTTTGAAATAGATAACCATTTAGAAAAAAGGTCTAAATATTTTATTTTTTGTTTTTGATATTTTTTTACTAGTAATGATCCATTGTAGCGTGAAATTCTTTTATGTCTAATTTCCCTGCATACATGATCTGTAACTTTTGAGTAACCGTGTTTTAATAACTTAAGGTGATCATGTATATTCATATAATTATAACAATCAACATGATCATAGGTATCAAAGGTTCTTTGTAGTTTTGCACTTTTAAAATTATATTTCTTAATCATTTCCAAATGTTGAGCTGTTGGATCCCATCTTATGAAATTACTTAAGTATATACCCCTAACACCAATAGAATTTAAATTCTTATCGTCAGGATATTTATAGTTTATTAAATCCTCCTCTCTTAAATTATTATCTAATTTATATAAATTTTCTGGTTCAGTATTAAATAAGTGATGATCATGTCTGTATCGTCTTGTCATTTCTGGTTCATGTAAGTGTGAATACATACCAACCTGCTCCACGCCTTGGTGAGCTCCCCAAATAATAAGAGGTATTTTATAATTTATTGCTACTTCAACTGGAAAAACTGTGCTACCTGCTAAGATATGCCAGTACATGTTCTTGTGTTCCAAGAGTGTATGTCTAGTAATTTTCTTTACACTATTTAAATTTACATTTTTAAAAATAATATCGGCATCAAATTTCATTCTAAGGTTAGCTAAATTATTAATACCTATAGGGGTATTAAAATATTTATTATATGAAACCATCAAAGGATTTAATTTTAATTTATTTTTAACAATATGCATAACGTAGTAAGAGTCACCAGCTCCTGTAACTGGAACAATGCAGTCATAATTTGATCTTTTTTTTGATCTATAAGTGTTAATAATTTTCTTTAATCTTTTAAATCTATCTATCCAATTAAGTTGGTCTTTTTCATCATGAATTGTACAGCCTGAACAAATACCTTCCTCATTAAAGGTTATACCTAGTGGATGTTCGCTACTATATAAACATCTTTTACAAAATTTAATCATAAAATAAACTATGGGTTACTTGTTGATATTCAGATTTTCTAAAATTTTTTTTAAATAAATTTTTAAAATATTGTATTGAGTGTTCTTGATAATTTAAACAATTCCCAATAGCTATAGCATTAACTCTTTTGTCTTTGAGAGTCTTTTTTATAGAAGAAAAAGTATTAACACCGCCACTAACTATTATTCCGGTATTAAAATTGTTAAGATTTTTTAAAATATTAAGATTAAAATAACCATTGCTTCCCTGATTTAGAACATCAGTTACAATTATTTCAGAACAAAGTTTATTTTTAAAGATACTATTAAATGATTTTGGAATATCAATTTTTTCCTTTGTTTTATATCTGTATAAATAATTCCTATTAGATTGGTTTATTATTGGCACAGATATTAATATTGATTGGGCGCCTATAACATTAGATATTTTTTTTAATTCGTTAAATGCATCAAATATAATTGATTCTAAACAAATTCTATCAGCCCCTAAAGCTAGTGTATTTAGAGCATCATTAAGACTTGAGATACCACCAGAATAGATCAGTGGCGTTTTAAGTTTAATGGATTTAATTTTGTTTAATAATTTATAATCAGGACCATTATTCGTTTTGTAACTATCTATAACAATAATTCGAATTTCATCGACATTCCACCTGTCCAGGTTTTTAATTATTGCTTCAGGCTTCCCAATTGGTAAAAATTTATTATATTTAAATGATTGCACAACTAATCCATTTTTAATTATAACATTAGCTATTAATCTATTAATTTTATTCATAAATTTTTTTAAAATATTCATCAAAAAATAAAATGCCATTATTTTGGCTTTTTTCTGGATGAAATTGTATTCCAAAAATATTATCTTTTTTAATTAATGATAAGATTTTTTCATTTTTGTGAAAACAATAACCAAAGAAATCTAAATTTTTATGATTATATAATTTATACGTATGTTGAAAATAAAAATATTTACCATTTAATGAATTTAAAAAATTATTTTTTTTAATAATTATTTTGTTCCAGCCTATATGGTGGTTTTTTTTATTTTTATCAACTTTTGAGGATATAAATTTTAATCCAATAGTTGGTTTTATTTCTGTTGAACTATGAGATAAAAGTTGCAAACCTAAACATATTCCTAAAACATTTTTTCCAGATTTAATATATTTTTTTAAATTAGTTATAGAATTATTTTGCTTCATATTTTCCATGGCCGAATGATATGTTCCAACACCAGGAAGAATAATTAGATCTGCGGATTTAATAGATGATTTTGAATTACCAACATAAACATAATTAGAAAACTTTCTCATTACATTATAAATAGATTCAAAATTTCCGGTTCCATAATTAAAAATTAATATTTTTTTATTAATCATAAATTCCAATACCTACTTTAAATCTTGGTTTAAAAATAATTTTATTTTTTACTTTTTTAGCTTTAAAAAGTTTTTTGTTATGGTATTTGTATATTGTCTTCCAAAATATATTTTTTTTAATGTCTAAATACTCACAAAAGCTATTAATATATTTTTCATTGCATCTTCCGTCATATTTGCTGACAATTTTAACAGCTTCTGTTCTTGATATATTCCCTTGTCTAATATCATAATTTAAATAATCGGTTGCTCTTCCATTTCCATATTTTAAATATTTAATCATTTGGTTAATTATTACCCAATCTTCATCGAGGGCTTTCATTCCAAACAAATCGCCTGTATTTGAAGGTTTGTCTTTACGAAGACTTAGACCCTGAAGTGATGAGGAAATTGCCGTATAAGTAAATGCCTGTTTATCCCAAAAATTACCAAGATAGATTATTTGTAATTTATTTTTTTTAAACTCAGACTCCGTTGGATAAGTATATGGAATTAATTTTGCTCTATCTTTGATTAGATTTTTTGTCCAATTAAGTTTACATTTTTTTAAAGTATTGGAATATCTTAAATTATTTCCATCATAAGCATCTAAAGGGTTATTAATCTTTTCATCAAAATTTTTTGTTGTCCCCCCTCCTTCGCCCCAAAAAATTAATTTAATATTATATTTGATTGCAATTTGGGGTAATGAAGAATACAAAGCTATTTCAGGACCCCTTAAATAATTACCATCAAAAAAACCTTTTTTTAGGAATTTTTTCCATGTTTGTGGTCCTGGAGCTGTCACTATCACATCAAAACCTTTCCTAATTAAATTTGAAAGATTATTTGCCCCAGTTTCTGTTATTTGATCCGGTGGGTAAGTACAACAAACAAGTAGTGGATTCTTATTAAACTTTTCTTTAAGCCATAATGCTAACCTAGTACTATCTGATCCGCCACTGACACCTAAAATACAATCATAATATTGTTTGGAAGTTTTCTTATATTTATTAAAAATTTGATTTAAAATTGAATGTTTTAATTGATCATCATTTTTTTTATCATGTTTTTTCTGCGCTTTACATGTAGAACAAACACCTGAGCTATCAAATTTTGCTCCTGGTCTTGTTGATGGTTCTAAACATATTTTACAATATTTCATCTATTTGAATCTATATTAGGTTTTTATCATAATCTTTATCATTGGAGCTGTAAATATATGTGCATCTGGATCAATTATATAAAATTTTTTTAATATATTTTTTGAGTAAATAGTTTTTTTTTGAATAAAAAATAAATTCTTTAGAATAATAATTTTTTAATTTCATCCATTTTTTTTGGGGTAATTTTCTAACATTATTTATTTTTTTTGATAAATTTTTAAAATCACATTGTGTTGACCAGAAAGGTCCGTTATTAGGATAATTTTTATTATAGCCTTCATATGGAAACTTTTTTGAAGGAAAAACTATAATTCTTTTATTTTTGGCGAACGCTTCGTATATTAAAGTTGATGTATCTGAAATAAAAAAATGATATTTGTTTATTATTTTATAAGTATTTTTACTAGATATGCGAGGTATGTATATCCACTCATTACCTTTAAAAATCTTCCTATAATCTTTTTCATATTTTTTTTTATCTTTAGAAAGAAAAAATAACTTCAAATTATTTTTTTTGCAATAATTGCATAAATTGTCAAAAAGAATAGTAAATCTTTTAAAATCAGGACTCTTTCTCTTTTCATATTTCCATGAAGATATAAAAATTAAAGATTTTGTATCAACTTTATTACCGTTATTATTAAAATAATTATTATTATATACATTTCCTAAATAAAATATTTTTCCTTTAATCGATTTTGAATATCTGGAAAATTCCGACTTATTTAGTATAAAAATATAATCCGAATAAAAATTATAACCTTTATTTTTGATTTTGTAGTTTTTAATATAATTAAAAAAATATTTTTTTTAAAAAAAGATTGAACGCTTATATATTTACAATGTTTGTATAAATTTTTAAGTTTAAAAAAACCTGGATTTTCATCAATAAAAGTTATCACTAATTTAGGAGAGACAAATTTAAAATAATTTATTTTATAATTTACTTTTAAATTTATAAGACCATTTTTTATTATTGTATAAAATAAAACATATATGTTTATTTCTTCATACCTATTATAAAAAACCGAGTATTTTTTGGAAAAAAAATTCATTCTTTCAATTGAATTACCATCGTATAATAAAATTTTATTTTTAATTGGTTTTTGAAAAACTAGTCTCATTAAATTTAAATTTTCTTAGGCTTTCTACCAATCAATTCAAGTTCGTCTGTTAAATTTTTAATGGATTTTAAATCTTCAAAATCCATTGAACCTAGGTGTCCCTTTTCGGTAACTTTTTGAAGATTTTTATTTAAAGAAAAATGTTTTTCAACAAATTTTGCTCCGAAAGAACATGCTTTTAAAACTACTGATATACCAAGGCTATGATCTGATATTCCCTGGAATATACTTTTATTAAAGTCAGGTATTTCGACATTTGAAAGTAATGTTGGATATTCAGATATACAGCTTAAAAAAATCAGATTTTTCTTTTTTTCAATATTAATTTGATTTATCTCTTCAGGTCTAACTGAGACAAATGTAGTTTTATTTAAATCAAGTATTTTTTTTACAAGTTTAGGATTTTCCTTGTGCATTCTTGCTGGAATCTTAAAATATTTAAGGTCAAGTTTTATACACCATTCCAATGTTTCATCATTAAAAGCTGTTGCAAAAGGATGAATTCCTAAACTAAGGCTATACTCAACGAGTTCCTTTAATTGATTAAAATTTAGCTCGTTATAAGATCTATCAAAATTATCTTTGCTAAACATGTTATTTTGAACCAATTGGAACTTGACTGCTGAAGCACCAGCTAAATTCGACAAGTATATCATTTTTTTAGCTTTTTCTATGTCTCCTGAATGTTGGGGAAAAATTTCTGAAATGATAAACATGATTAAATTTCCTTAAATTTATTAAAATTTTTTGCTATGCTTTGCGCTAAAAGGTAATCAAAATTATTTTTAATTTCGAAACTTGATAAACTATTGAGATTTTCATAGCCAATTAAGTTTTTTTTTAAACTTTTTTTAACAAAAAAATTATTTTTTTGAACTGTAAAATTACCCGATTCAATAAAAATTTCTTCACTTTCAATTTTCATTTTTATTTTTTTATTTTCAGACTGAATATTAGTATAATCAAAAGATCTAAGTGGTTTGAGAGAACTACCATTGTGTTTGAAAAAAAGTGAGTTTTTTGTGGTAACTCCATAAACAATATCTAAATTAAAAATTTGGATAGTATTAATTGCATTTTCTATATGTTTAAAATTTCTGAATGGACAATTGATATTTGAAATAACAACAAAATCTGTTTTAAATTCATATCTTTTTTTTAAATATGTTATACCTTGCTTTACTGACTCATCAAGTGACACTCCCTGTGTAGATATAGAGATATCTCTTTTGACTGAAATAATTTTTTTAGAATTTTTCTTTTTTACATATGATAAGACTTTTTGATCTGGACTTGATACAACTACATATTTTATTGATTTAGTTTTAATCAAATTATCTAATGTCCAATCTATTAATTTTTTCTTTCCGATTTTATCAAATATTTTAGAAAACTTATCATATTTTTTTCCTCTAATTGGTACAAAAGCAATTACATTTTTGATTTTGTTTTTATTATTTTTAAACAATATTTTATTTCTATTTTCTAAAATCTTTTTTTTGTTCTCTGTTAAATTAAACCCATGTCTTCTGTAATAAAAAAGTGGAATATTTATATTCATTACTTTAAATTTTTTATAAAATCTTAGCCAAATATCAACTCCATCTTGTGCACTAAAGTTTTCATCATAACCACCATTTAAAATTAGTGTTTTTGTTCTAAATAATGAACATGCACCATGTGCCGGTGTATCAAAAAGTTTAACATTTTCAAAATCATGTCTTCTTATTAAATGTAAAATATTATTATTTTGATCTACTTCATAATAATCTGGAAAAATAAATTCTACATTTCTATTTTTTTCAAGTTTGTTAACCATGATCTCTAATGCATTTTTATCCAACCAATCATCTGCGTCTAATCTTAAAATATATTCACCCCTTGCAGATCTTAAAGCAGTATTACATGATTTTATTAAACCCTGATTTTTATTAAATTGAGATCTTATAAATGTAAAATCTCTTGTATATTTGTTAATAATTTTTTTTGACTTATCTGTAGATCCATCGTCAATTATTATTATTTCAAAATTTTTAAAAGTTTGATTGATACAACTATTTATGGCTTGAGATATAAATCTTCCGTAGTTATAATTTGTTATATATATTGTAACTTTTGGCAGCATTGTTAATATTGTTCAAATGTTGAACATTACATATATTAGTGATTTTTGTAAAGATTTATTTTGATTTTACTTAGAATGCTGCTTTAAATAATAAGGAATTGTGTCTTTTAAACCTGAGATTAGATCCCATTTTAGTTCATAATTTAAAAATTTTTTTAAAGGTTTGGGGTCAAGATTTATTTCAATTTTGTGTTCACCTGGACGCATTTTAACAAATTTTTTTTTTAATTTTCTGCCCCAAGCATTTTCAAGTGCATCTATAATTTCTAAAACTGAATTATTTTTACCACTACCAACATGAATTACATCTGTGCCAGTATTAATTTCTGAAGATATCATTCTACCAAATGTTTCAGATACATCTTTTACATATATGTATTCAGATTTTTGTTCTCCATCTCCGTATATGGTTATTTCTTTATTATTTAATGTATCCATAATGAATGTTGGGATAACTTTCTGATAATTAAATGGTGCATTCATTTTAGCTTCAAGCCATCTTTCTCCAGGACCATAAATATTTCCAAGTTTAATGCAGCTAACATTTAATCCGTATTCTTTATTAAATAATTGAGCTATTTTTTCAATAGCATTCTTAGTAATTTTATATGGATTTAACCATGTTACATCAGGGGTAGTTGGAATTATAACCTTTTTATAGTTTAACGATTTTGCGAGTTTAAGAATCTTTGTTGTGCCTAAAATATTTGTTCTAACAACATCTTCAACATCATACGTTGTAATTGTTTCAGATGTACCAAGAATAGCCGCTAAATGTATTATGTATTCATTTTTTGAGATGAAACCTTCTAATTCTTTATAGTTATTAACATCAAGATTATAGAAAGATAAATTTTTATATTTAGATTTAAGTTGAAGAATTTCCTCAGATTCCCACAAATCTAAAACTGTAACTATATATTTTTTACTTAAAAGATTTTCAACTATATGTGTACCGATAAAACCTGAACCACCTGTTACGATTATTTTTTTCATTTTGAAGCTATATTAATAATTTATTAAGTTGTCAAGTTATAAGAATTCAAGAGTTTTGTTCTATTATGTTTTTAAATTTATTTTTATTATTTTCAAATAATTTTAAAAAAATTAAATCTTTTTTCTTATTTATATCAAAAGATTCTAAGTACGAAGTTTCATAAAAAGTACATGATTTAATATCAATTGGTTTTTCGTTAATAGATAAAATATTATTTTTTTCAAATTTTTTAAAATATGAAGTTTTAGTTATTTGTATAGAGGATGTAATTTTAAAAAAAGTTGGTTTATCTTGAGATCGTTCAAAGGATCTAAATGATTTATTTTTGTATTTAAATATGTCGAATTTAATACTGTTTTTAATATTTTTAATTAAATTAAAAGGATCTACCGATGACTTACATACTGATGTGATAGAATTAAATTTTTTAAGTTTTTTTAATTTTTTAGATATATTAATTATAGTTTTTCTTTCTAATAATGGATTAGTAATAGGTGTAATAGCAATATATTTAGGACTTTTAATTTTTTTTTTTTTTATTTCTTTTAAAGTATGAAGTATTGAAGATATCATGGATGACTTTGAGGTTGATAATTTTTTAGGTCGTAGACCTAAGATTATTGCTCCACTTCTTTTTGCAATGTTTGCAATCTTTTGTGAATCAGTTGATACAATGACATCGCCTATTTTAGTTTTTTTACAGATATTAATCTTATTTTCAAGCAACGTTTTTCCTTTGAAATTTTTAAGGTTTTTGTTTTTAATTCTTGTTGAACCTGACCTAGCGGGTATAAAAAAAATTAGTTCTGATAATTTAATATTTTGTTCCATCTAAGATTTGTATTAACTTTTAATCCTTTAATATTGATTTTTCTTTTAAAAAGACTTCTATTTCTTTTAAAAAAATTAATAACATCATCTAATTTATAATTAAATAATTTATTTTTAACCTTCATTTCATTAAGAAATTTATTAATTTTAACAAAGTCGTTTTTTGTATCGAGTGTAAAGCTTATATTTTGGTATTTTTGTTTATTAATATTAAGAGTAGAGGTCTTAAATAAATCTGGATTATTTTTAACATAAAAAGTTAAATACTCTGTATTGTTTTTATCAATCATTAAATAATGTATTTTTTTTAGGACATTCAAATCAAAAATTTCAATCTCCATGCCACTAGGTAGTTTTTTATTATTAGTATAATTAAAGTTGCCTTCAAGATGAAGTTTGACAGTTTTATCCAGGTACGAGGGATCTATTAATATATCATCACCAGTAACTCTAATAACAAGATCAGTTTTGAATTTTGAACTAGCGTCAATCATTCTTTTCAAAACATCATCGACCTCACCTGCAAAAAAATTAATTTTATTTCTATCAGCAATTTTTTTCATTTTTAAATCTTCTTTACTTTTTGTGGTGCACAATACGATATTATTAATCGTTATTGATTGTTTAACTCGTTTAATACAGTGTTCTATAGTTGGGATTTCACAAATTTTTTTTAAATTTTTTTTTTTTAATCTCTTTGAGTTAGATCTTGAAACTATTAAGGCAGTTATACAATTTTTAAAAAAAGATTTTTTTATAATTTCATCTTTTTTTATATTTTTAATTGTTTTTTTTCCTAGTATCTCGTCTATAAAGAAACTATTAATTTTTAAATTATTTGTCCGTTTCATTATTAAATCTTCATATTTAATTTTATGGTTTTTTTTTAAATTTTTTTTAGCAACCCATATTTTTTTAAATACTTTTCTATACTTTTTTTCCTTTTTGCTAAAACTTAGATTGGTTTTTCCTAACGCTAATTCATTATTTCTAACTAATTCAATAAATTTCTTTAAATTTTTAGGTTCAACAGATGAATAGTAATCAATCCCTTTATCTTTTCTATTTAAAGTTACATGTTTTTCAATATATGTGACACCTTTTCCAATAGCTGTCTGCGGTAAAATTAAATTCATAAAATCATCTCCAGATGTATGGTCTTGATATCCATATTCACAATTATTACCAAAAATATCTTTAAATTTATCAATCCTGTTTAAATTTGTATCAGATATATCTGTTGGATAAGCTTGATAACCATGCAGTAATATCGGTTTAATTTTATTTAACTTAAAAATTTTTAATGCATAACTAATTTCATCCAATGTACTTCCACCCGTTGATAAAAAATATTTAATTTTATTATTTTTTAATTTTTTAATTAGAATTTTGTTTGTTAGATCGGATGAATGTATTTTTATACCTTTTAGCTTATTTTTTTTTGCAACCTCAAAGGCTCTGTCACCAAAAATATCCGCATAAATATTATTATTAATTTTTTTTATTTTCGATAATAAATTATTCCATTCATTGATGCTAAAAGATTGATTTTTAAAATGCGAATATTTACTATGACTATTTACTAGTAATTCGTCAGCAAAGTAAATTTGAAACTTAACAGCATCTGCTCCTACCTTAAAACATTGCTTAGCTAATTCATAAGCATTCCTTGGATCACCTTGGTGTGAATTAGCAATTTCAGCTATAATCTGAACTTTTTTTGGATTTAATTGAGTTGTACCCATTTGTAGGTATCTTTAAAAGTACAATTTTTACAAACTTTAACCTGCTCTATTTTTTCATTAACATGTAATTCTCTGACTTTGTTTATATCTTTTCCATTCCATATTTCGTTTATTGAAGATACTTTGTTGTCGAGTTTATTATAACTTTTATTTTCTTTTAGATTCATTAACTCAAAACCTTTTTTATTTTTTTTTGACTGTTCAATAATATCATCAAAATCTTTATTTTTTAATTTAGTAGCTCGATCATCTACTATTCCTACTGGATGTTGAGATCCCCAATCATAACAACACATGCTAACTCTTCCATCATATCCAACTAGAAGTCTTTGAAAAGGTTGTTCACAAGGAAGTCTTTTCTCTGATACAAACAAATTAGCTTTATGATCCATCATTACTTCACTGCTTGGTTTATAAGAATTTGTTTTATTTCTAATTTTTTCTTTAACTTCATCGTCTATATCCTTTAATTGACCACCTCTTTCAGAATATTGTTTTACCGAAATATCATCTACAAAATCTTTAAATAAACTAAAAAATTCCTCTTGTTCTTTTCTTGTATCCTTGGTTAAAACCATTTGAATTTTTGTTCGCGGAAATTTTACATTTAACTTATTTTTTAATTTTGCAAAGTTTTTTATATTTTTTATTACCGAGTCAAAATTATTTTCTTTAAATCTACCTGGTCGCATTTTTTCGTAACTTTTTTTTGTTCCACCATCAAATGAATAAATCATTGAATCAAGACCAGAAAAAATAATCTTTTTTGCCATTTTTTCATCTAACATAGTTGCATTAGTATTAATTATAGTTTCTAAGATTCCCTTCTTTTTTGCGTAATTTATTATTTCTGGTGTATTGGGGTTCATAAGTGGTTCGCCTCTCCAATTAAACTTCATGGATGGAACACCAAGTTGACTTGATTGATCTATAACTTTTAAAGCTAAATTTTTGTGCATAATTTTATCAGGGGTTGGAACGAATTGCCTGAAACAATGTGGACACGCTAAATCACAAACAGAAGCTAATTCAACGTCTATACAAAGTGGTATTATTTTTTTCTTTTTTAAATTTTTGCCAAAAATTTTGTTACTGAAACAATTGCCAGGTTGCGTTCTCCAAGATTTTCTATAATTTAAATATTTAGATTTCATCTCTTTCAATAAGAGAGATTTTTCGTTTTTATTTAATTTTTTCGATTTATAAAGAAATGCCATATTTTGATCCATATTTTTAATCATCCAATTATTTTTATCCTGGTCGCTACCATTTAAATTTTGAATAGCTTTATAAAAAGGATTTTGTTGATTATTTGTTTGGCTCATAGCAAAAATATATATAGCACCTTTAGGGAGAGTATATAACTTATATTTTTATTATTATCCTTAAAAAATGGCGCGCCCTGAAGGATTCGAACCTACGACCCTCGGTTTAGAAAACCGATGCTCTATCCAACTGAGCTAAGGGCGCAATTAAAATATTTA
>MDTB01099486.1_pt1 | contig 14151 bp, 14 predicted proteins | sample 811161 | NCBI WGS metagenome assembly MDTB01 (sample SAMN05326650, study PRJNA326480) | marine metagenome | isolation source: seawater | place: Mediterranean Sea | collected 2009
ATTTAACAAATGAAACAGATACTTTTATTCCACTTGCTTTAGATTTGTCACACAAAATATTATTAGAGCTATCAAGAATCAGAAAATCAAAAAAAGAAATTAAATATTTAAGGCCAGATGCTAAATGCCAAGTTTCAGTCCAGTATAATAAACACAACAAACCAACCAGAATTACCTCAATTGTTATATCTACCCAACATGATGAATTTGATATTGAAAAAAATATGCTGGAAAAAATCAAAGAAGACATCCATTCTGTTTTAATAAATAATATTAAGAGAAAATACCCCTTATATAAAGAAATACTCTCAGATCCCCAAATAAAATTTTATATCAATCCAACTGGAAAATTTGTAATTGGAGGTCCGTATGGAGACACTGGACTAACAGGGAGAAAAATAATTGTTGATACATATGGCGGAAAAGGAGCGCATGGTGGAGGTGCATTTTCAGGTAAGGACTCTTCCAAAGTTGATAGAAGTGCAGCATATGCAGCCAGACATATAGCCAAAAATATTGTTGCTGCAGGAATTGCTGAGGAATGTTTAATTCAGTTAAGTTATGCAATTGGGCTTCATACTCCACTTAGTATTTATGTTAATACTTATGGAACATCAAAAATAAAATTATCAGATACGGACATATCTAAAAAATTATTAGGGAACATAAAATTATCACCTTACGAAATACAAAGGCGATTTAAACTAAAATCACCAATATATTCTGAAACTGCTTCCTATGGCCATTTTGGAAGAGTTAGTAGAGAAATTGATAAAGATTTTTCATTTTTAAATACTAAAAAAAGTAAAATTAAAGTAGAATTATTTCCTTGGGAAAAATTAGATTATGTAGATTTGCTCTCTAAAATTTTTAAATAGTTTTTAATGGAAAATAAAATTGATAAGAAAAAAAAACTAGCCTTTAAGGTAAAGGACATCTCTTTAGCAGATTGGGGAAGAAAGGAGATTGAACTCGCTGAGGCCGAAATGCCTGGTTTGATGGCCTTGAGAAAAGAATTTTCTAACAAAAAACCTCTCAAAGGTGCTAGGATCGCTGGATGTTTACATATGACTATTCAAACAGCAGTGTTAATTGAAACATTGGTTGATTTAGGTGCTGAGGTTACTTGGAGTTCATGTAATATTTTTTCTACCCAAGATCATGCAGCCGCTGCCATAGCAAAAGCAGGCATATCGGTTTATGCATGGAAGGGTATGAGTGAAGAAGAATTTAATTGGTGTATTGAACAAACTTTGTTTTTTGGAGATGAGAAAAAACCATTAAATATGATTTTGGACGATGGAGGTGATTTAACAAATATGATATTGGATAAATTTCCAGAGTTAATAAATAAAATTAGAGGAATTAGTGAGGAAACAACAACAGGTGTATTAAGACTATATGAAAGACAAAAACTTGGTACACTTCCGTTACCAGCTATTAATGTTAATGATTCAGTTACAAAAGCAAAATTTGATAATAAGTATGGTTGTCGTGAATCAGCTGTAGATGCAGTGAGAAGATCAACTGATATAATGCTTGCTGGAAAAAGAGTTGTTGTTTGTGGATATGGAGATGTTGGAAAAGGAACAGCAGCTTCATTTGCAGCTGCCAAATGTTTGGTTACAGTAACAGAAATTGATCCTATTTGTGCTTTACAGGCTGCAATGGATGGTTTTGAAGTCAAAAAGCTTTCTAATGTTATTCAAAAAATGGATATAGTTGTCACTGCTACCGGCAATAAGGATATTGTTAGAGATGAGCATTTTCTTAAAATGAAAGATAAAACCATTGTTTGTAACATTGGCCATTTTGATAATGAAATTGACATGGAATGGCTAAACAATATGTATGGTAAAACAAAAGTTGAGATCAAACCACAAGTTGATAAATATAATATAGATGGAAGTGAAATAATCATACTTGCTGAGGGTAGGCTAGTTAACCTTGGTTGTGCAACTGGACATCCAAGTTTTGTTATGAGTAACTCTTTCACGAATCAGGTTCTAGCTCAAATTGAAATATGGAATAATTTTAATAATTATGAAAACAAGGTCTACATACTACCAAAAATTCTTGATGAAAAAGTTGCCCGACTTCATCTAAAAAAACTTGATGTAGAGCTTGAAGTTTTGTCAGAGATGCAATCAAAATATATCGGAGTTGAAATGAATGGTCCATTCAAATCAGACGATTATAAGTATTGATCATGAAAAAGTTAAATGTTGGAATTATTGGAAATGGATTTGTAGGTGAGGCTCAAGCATTCGCTTTTTCATCTGTTGCAAATGTTTTTATATATGACATCGATCCTTTAAGATCAAAAGACAGTATTGATTCAGTTTTGAATTGTGACTTTATTTTTGTTTGTGTTCCAACTCCAATGTATTTAGATGGTAATCAGGATCTTTCATATGTTAAAAATGTTTTTACAAAGTCATCAAAAAAGCCTATTTACATAATCAAATCAACTATTCTTCCTGGTACAACTGAAAAATTAATCAAAGATTTTAAGAAATGTAAGATTATTTTTTCACCTGAATTTTTGACTGAAAGAACAGCAAAATTAGATATGTTAACTCAATCAAGAATTATTTTAGGTGGTGAGAAAAAACTAACAAATCAAGTCAGAAAACTTTTCGTTGCAAGATTTAAAAATAAAAATATAATTGAGACTGATTCAAAAACTGCAGAGCTTATCAAATACATGAATAATACCTTTTTTGCTACTAAAGTCAGTATAATGAATGAATTTAAATTATTATCCGATTCAATCGGTGCCAATTGGGATGATGCATTACATGGTTTCAGTTCTGATGGAAGAGTTGGTGATAGTCATTTAAATGTTCCTGGACATGATGGAAAATTGGGTTATGGGGGAACATGTTTTCCAAAGGATGTTAATGCTCTTTTACAATTTGCAAAATTAAATAACATTAATCTAAACAGCATTTATGGTGGATGGAAAACTAATTTAGAAGTAAGGCCTGAGAAAGATTGGGAAAAGAAACTAGGGAGATCAATTACAAAACACAAGTAGTTTTATTAATAATTAATTTTGATTACTATTTAAATATTATAAATGAAAATAAATAATTTCTCAGATTTATTTTCTCTTTCAGGTGCTTCAATTGTTTCCCAGTTTAGTTTCATTTTATTTGCACCAATATTATATAGATTATACGATACATTTGATTTTGGAGTTCTAGCCATTTTTACAGCAATTGGTTCTTCTCTGGTTGTACTTACGCATTTTCAATATAATCAATCAATTATTTTGCAACAAGACAACAAAAGAGTGCTAAATATTATTAGAGGGATCTTATTAATTACTCTTTTTTTTACATTAATTATATTTTTTGTTTTTTTTCTCTTTGGAAATCATTTCGAGTCACTATTTAACCTTCCTGATAATCAAACTTTACTGTTTTTATTAATACCATTAATCTTATTTTTATCTTTAAATGAAGTGCTAAAACAATGGGCAAGTAGATTAAAATATTATAAAATTATATCTCTCTCAATAGTTTCTATTGCCATTTTAAATCAACTACTATCACTTATATTTTTTTATTTAGGAATTAAATCATTTGGATTAATTTATTCATATATTTTGAGTCAATTTGTTGGAGCAAGTATAATTTTTTATTTTTTTTATAAAAGTGAAAAAAACTTTTTTCATGGCTGGGAATTTTCTAAAATAATCTACGATTTAAAATCAAATTTTGATTTTGTTAAATATAACTTGCCCTCAGAATTTGTAAACAGGTTCATCACACAAATTCCAGTTATTGGTTTGGGAATTTATGCAAATAATTCAGTGGTCGGAGCTTATGACCTATCTTTTAGAGTTTTAAACATTCCATTTAAAATTACCAATTCATCAATTGGTGAAATTTTTAAAAGAAATGCTGTTGAGGAAAATATGATAAAAAAGAATTACAGTAAAATATTTACAAATAACTTCCTTTTATTAACTGCTATTGCCTTATCCTTTCTATTTTTTATTTTGGTATTCTCCGATTTCTTATTTCTTTACGCGTTTGGTGAAAAATGGTTGGAAGCTTCACAAATTTCAAAGATTATCATATGGTTTATATCTGTTAAAATGATTGCGTCTCCTCTGTCATACAGTTTCTTTATAAACGATAAATTATTTGAGGATTTTTTAATTCATTTTTACTTATTGATTTCATCCATAATTATATTTGTTATTGTTTTCGAACTCATTAATACAAATTATATAATTTCATTATGGATTTATTCATTTAATTTTATGATAATTTATGTTTACACATTGTATCGGAGTTATTTATTTTCAAAAAGATGATTAAAAAATTAAAAAAAATAGTTGTATTAATTTTTTTCCCTGAAATTGAGGAAACTAGATTTCATTTAAATCCTATAAAATTCAGTCATATTTTTAATCAAAAAATTTTAAAAAAAAGATCAAATGTATATTGGCCGATCCACCCAACAACAACTGTTACCTATCCAGAAAATATTAAAATAGGAATTGATACATCTCCTGGCTATGCACCTGGGTGTTACATTCAGGGTATTGGTAAAATTTACATTGGAGATTATACCATGGTGTCTCCTAATGTAGGTATAATTAGTGCAAATCACAGCATTAAAGATTTTAGAAAACATAAAAAGGGCGAAGTAATTATAGGTAAATATTGTTGGGTTGGAATGGGTTCTGTTGTTCTTCCAGGTTCAATTTTGGGGGATCATGTAGTTGTTAGACCTAATTCTGTAATAGATGCAGATTTTTCCGATGGTTATTGTATTATTGGTGGGAATCCAGCAAAGGTGTTATTCAAATACCCTACAAAAATGAAAAAAAATATTATAAAATTTGAACATGAAAATAAATACATTGGATTTAAAAAATTATGAATTGTGATTTCTTAATTATAGGAGGTGGTATTGTGGGTTTATCACTTGCCCTAGAAATAAAAAGATCTTACTATAAATCAAAAGTATTGGTCGTTGAAAAGGAAAAAAGTTTTTCACTTCATCAAACAGGTCACAACAGTGGCGTCATTCATTCAGGTGTATACTATAAACAAAATTCATTAAAAGCAAATAATTGTATAAGAGGTTACAACCAATTAATCAATTTTTGTAAAAAAAATAATATAAAATATAAAATAACAGGAAAGCTCATTGCAGCTAGAAATACTGATGAGGAAGAAATATTATTTAAACTTCTTGAAAGAGGAAAAGCAAACGGATTAAAAAATTTACAGATACTTAACTCCAAAAAAATTAAAAAATATGAAAGTGAATTGAATGTAAAACATGCGCTTCATGTTCCCCAAACAGGTGTTGTTGATTACAAAGAGGTGTCAAAAGCAATAATTAAAAATTTTAAAAATTTAGGTGGACTAGTTAAATATAATTTTGAGGTAAGTGAAATCGAAAATTCATACATTAAATCAAAAAAAGGAGAGAGAATTAATTTTGGAAGTAATTTAATAATAGCTGGTGGTCTACAATCGGACCGTCTTTATAATAAAATAGACAGTGAAAATAAACTCAAAATAATTCCATTCAGAGGTGAGTATTTTAAATTAAAAAGCAAATACAGTTTTGTTAAAGGACTTGTCTATCCTTGCCCCGATATTAGATTTCCATTTTTAGGGTTGCATTTCACCAGAGATATTCACAATAATATAGAAATTGGTCCCAATGCATTATTATCGTTTTCAAGAGAAAAATATAAAAATAAATTTAGTTTCCATTTTAAAGACTTTAAAGAAAGTTTAAGTTTTATTGGACTCTATAAACTTATCTTTACAAACTTAAATTTTGCAAAGCAAGAAATAGAAAGAAGTTTATTTAAAAATGTTTTGACAAATGAAATAAACTCTTACTTTCCAAAAATTAAATTAAATGATGTAGTGTATTCCAGATCAGGAATTAGAGCACAGCTTTGCACAAAAGATGGAGAATTGGTTGATGACTTTATGATTAAATGTGATGGTAGAATAATTAGTGTATTAAATGCCCCTTCTCCTGCAGCTACTTCATGTTTTTCAATATCTTCGCATATAATCAAAAATTATCTATGAAAAGAAAATTTATTATAATCGGATGTGGAAGAATTGGACAAAGACATGCTAAGCATATTGATAATTACGCTGAATTAGTTGCTGTTTGTGATGTTGTAAAGTCTAAATCTCAGTTGATTTCAAAAAAATATGCCTGTTCCTCTTTCACGAATGTAGATGAAGTTCTAAAGTCATATGTAGATGAAGTTGATGTTGTTTCTGTTTGTACACCAAATGGTTTACATGCTGAACATACAATTAAAGCTTTGGAAAGCGGTTATAATGTATTGTGTGAAAAACCAATGGCGACAAGCATAGCAGACTGTGGCTTAATGATAAAGATATCAGAAAAGTTAAATAAAAGAATATTTATTGTTAAACAAAATAGATTTAATCCGCCAATTAGTGAGTTGAAAAGAATTATAGACCAAAATATTCTGGGGAAAATTTTTTCAGTTCAACTTTCTTGTTTTTGGAATAGAAATAAAGACTATTATAGTAATTCGTGGAAAGGTGATGCAAAACTTGACGGGGGAACATTATTTACTCAATTCAGTCATTTTATAGATCTTCTTTATTGGATGTTTGGAGATATAGATGAGATCAATGCCTTTTCTGAAAATTTTAACCATAAAGATTCAATTGATTTTGAAGATACTGGTGTGGTAATTTTAAAATTTCTTAATGGTACACTTGGAACTATTAACTATAGTGTTAATAGTTACCAAAAAAATATGGAAGGTTCATTAACAGTATTTGGTGAAAAAGGAACTATTAAAGTTGGTGGTCAATACTTAAATGAGCTTGAGTATCAGAATATACAAGATTATAAAATAGAAAATCTTCCACAAGGAAATACCGCAAATAATTATGGTAATTACGTTGGCTCAATGTCAAATCATGATAAAATTTATGAAAATCTAATAGATGTCTTAGATAATAAAGCTAAAATATCTACAAGTAGTTTTGAGGGCATGAAAACAGTTGAAATAATTGAAAGAATTTACAATTGCATGAATAATGAAAGTTGAAAAGTCTAAAATCCAAAACTGTATAATTGCTAAAGATGTAAGGATTATTGAACCCGTAAATCTTTATGGGTGTTCTATTTCTGAAAGCGTTTTTATAGGTCCTTTTGTAGAAATACAAAAAGGAGTTAAAATAGGTAAAAGATCAAAGATTCAATCACATTCTTTTATTTGTGAACTTGTTGAAATTGGTAATGACTGTTTTATAGGACATGGTGTTATGTTTATTAATGACACTTTTAGTAATTTTTCACCTGCAAAAGGTGATAAATCTTTGTGGAAAAAAACTAAAATTTCAAATAATGTTTATATTGGTAGTAATGCAACCATTTTACCTGTAAGAATATGTCCAGATGTAATAATTGGTGCAGGCAGTGTTGTGACTAAAGATATTTCATTACCAGGAAAATATGCTGGAAATCCTGCTAAATTAATTTCTGAAAAATAGAATGATTCCACTTGTCAACCTAAAGAAACAGTATTTAAGTATTAAAAATGAAATTGACAATGCAATTAATGATGTTATAGACGAAACAGCATTTATAAGCGGTAAATATGCAAAGCTTTTTGAAGAAGAGTTTTCTAAAAAGGTGGGTGTAAGAAATTGTATTTCCACCGCAAATGGTACAGACTCATTATACATTATAATGAAATCTTTAGGAATTGGTCAGGGTGATGAAGTAATTACTGTTGCTAATAGTTGGATTTCAAGTTCAGAAACTATTTCACAAACTGGTGCAAAACCTGTTTTTGTCGATATTGAATCTGATTTTTTTTCTATTGATTCAAATAAGATTGAAGAGAAAATTAATAAAAAAACTCGAGCGTTAATAATTGTTCACCTTCACGGGCAGTCTTGTAACATGTCTGAAATTTGTCAAATTGCTAAAAAATATAATATATTGATAATAGAGGACTGTGCTCAAGCACATTTGACTAAATTCAAAAACTCTTTTGTAGGTACGTTTGGAATAGCTGGAAGTTTTTCGTTTTATCCTGGAAAAAATCTTGGAGCTTTTGGTGATGCAGGTTGTATAATCACTAATGATGATAATTTTGCAAAAAAATGTAGAATGTTCGCTAACCATGGATCCCTTGTAAAACATAATCATATTATTGAGGGAATTAATTCAAGAATGGATGGAATTAATGCTAATATTTTAAAAGTTAAGTTAAAGTATTTGTCTGACTGGACAAAAAAAAGAGTAAAGAATTCACTCACATATAAAACTAATTTAAGTAATATTGAAGGCGTTATTTTACCTAGAACAAGACCGGATACAGAGCACACCTTTCATATATTTCAAATAGAGGTTAATAAAAACAGAGATAATTTATTAAATTATTTATTATCAAATGATATTCAAGTCACCTTGCATTATCCTACTCCATTACCTTTTCTTAAATGTTATTCAAGATATAATTACAAGAGAAGCGATTTTCCAGTTGCTTTTGAAAAAAGTAAAAAAATATTATCACTACCAATGTGTCCTGAACTTTGTGAGAGTGATATAATTAAGATAACTGGTCTTATAAAAAAATTTAATGAAAAAAATAGGTATTCTTAAATATGGTGCTGGCAACATAATGTCTGTTTATAACATGATTTTAAAAGCCAGAGGAAATCCATTCATTGTATCAAATAAAAATGAATTAAAAAATATCGAAATTCTAATCCTTCCAGGTGTTGGTTCATATGATAATGCAATAATAAAATTGAAAAAAAAAGGATTTTATGATCTCATAATTAAACATGTTGATGATGGAAAAGTCCTTCTAGGAATTTGTCTTGGCTTTCAATTGCTTTTTAGGGGGAGTGATGAGGGTAATTTGGATGGATTTGGTTTTTTTGATGATAAACTAACACAATTCAAACCAATTAATAATTTTAAAAAATTACATATGGGCTGGAATTATATTCATACCTCAAATTATCTGTTTAGTTCATACAATAAAAATAAATTTTATTTTGTACACAAATATTATTCAAAACTTGTAGATTCTGATTTTTGTTCTTCAACATGTAATTATTCTGAAAAATTTTGCTCATCTGTTGAAAAAAATAATATAATTGGTGTTCAATTTCACCCAGAAAAAAGTCATAATTATGGATTAAGCTTTTTTAAAAAATTTATTCAAAAATATGCTCAACTTTAGACTTATTCCAATACTAACAATAATTGATGAGGATTTAGTTAAAACAAAAAATTTTCAAAAGCCAAAATATGTCGGAGATCCCCTCAATGCAGTTAGAATATTTAATGATAAATTCGTAGATGAAATTATTGTTTTAGATATTGGAGGAAAAAATCAATCACCGAATTTTAAATTTATTTTCGAAGTTGCATCTGAATGTTTTATGCCATTGACATATGGTGGAAAGATAAAATCCATCGAACATGCAAATTCACTTTTTGAGTTAGGTGTAGAAAAAATTTCATTAAATTCTCTTCTATATACAGATACAGAAATGGTTAAAAACTTAGTCAATGAATTTGGTTCCTCATCAATTGTTGCCTCAATCGATTATAAATTGGATAAAAATGGTAGAGCTTATGCTTTTAATAGAAATTTCAAAAACTTCAACTATGAATTAAACTATATGGTCAAAAAAGTTCAAAGTTATGGTGTTGGAGAACTTTTACTAACATCTATTGATTGTGAGGGATTGATGAATGGATATGATAATGATATAATTGATGAAATCAATAATATCATAGAAATTCCGTTAGTTTACAATGGAGGAATTTCTAATGATTTAGATATTATTGATATCTCAAAAAAGCAAATATCAGGTGTTGGGGTCAGCTCTTATTTTGTTTTTTTTGGACCGCACGAAGCTGTTCTAATTCACTACCCAAAAATTGATTTTAATGAAAAGTAATAATTCTTGTAAAACTTGTGTTATGGACGACACAGCATCAAACTTTTATTTAACTAAAAGTGGATGTAGTTTTTGCGACGATTTTAGAATTAGGTATAAAAAAAACATTAACCATAAATCAAAAAAAGACTTAAATGAATTAGTCAAAAAAATAAAGAGCACTAATATAAATTCAAAATATGATTGTATTATTGGTGTTTCTGGTGGTGTTGATAGTTCTTGGGTTTTGGTCAAAGCAAAAGAAATTGGCTTAAACCCTTTAGCTGTACATATGGATAATGGATGGAACTCTGAACTTGCTCAAAATAATATTAGTAACCTTATCAGAAAATTGAATGTTGATCTCTATACTTATGTAATAAATTGGCCTGAATACAGAGCAATGATGAACAACCTGTTTGATGCAGATGTAATTGATATTGAGCTATTGTATGATAATGCTATGTTAGCCGTTAATTATAATTTGTCAAAAAAATTTAATATAAAGACAATTTTATCTGGAATGAATACCTCAACAGAAGGGATGGAGATGCCAAAAAATTGGAATTGGTTTAAATACGATAAAAAGCAAATTAAATATTTTTCTAAAAATATCGATACAAAGTTCAAAACATTTCCTTCGTTGGGTACATTTGATTTTTTATATCACACTTACTTCAGAAAAGTAAGTTGGATTAAATTTTTAGACTATTTCGATTTTAATAAAGAAAAATCATTAGAAATATTAGAAAAAAATTATGGATATAAAAGGTATCCTTATAAGCATTATGAATCAATTTTTACAAGATTTTATCAAGGCTATATATTACCAAAAAAATTCAATGTTGATAAAAGGAAATTACATTTAAGCACATTAATCATATCAAATCAGATGAGTAGAAAAGAGGCGTTGAGTATAATTAAGACAGAACCATATGATAAATTTGATTTGATGAGTGACATAAACTATTTTTTAAAAAAAATGCGTTGGAGCGAACAAAAGCTAAAAAAATATATTTCAAGAAATGAAATTCCCCATCTTAACTACCCATCTGAATTAAAAACCTGGGAGTGCTTAATCAAAATAAAAAAACATATAAGAAATTGGATAAAATAAATTTCATTTTTTTTTCAAATAGCGAAAATTCCTCGGGTGTAGCCAATAAAATGAAAAGTTTTTCCAAATCATTCGAGAAAAAAAATTTTAAAGCTGAATCGCATGTATTAAATTCAAGAGATGGATTACTTAAAAGCTTAAAAATTTTAATTAGATTATCTTTTAAAATTGATGGTATTTGCTTTATCAGATATAATAATTCTCTAAATATTTTTTTCTTTATATCAATACTGATTTTATTTTTTCGGAGAAAAAAAATCATACTAGATGTTCCAACTCCAATAATTAATAACCTTAAAGAGTTAAAAATTTCAAAAACCTCTTTCTTTAAAAAACTTATAATAATATTTAATACGTTAATATTAGGTCCTTTACCCTTTTTATTTTCGAACTTAGTACTACAATATGCTGATGAGAATTGGTATTTCAATTTTTTAAATCGTAATAATCTACTAATTGGAAATGGAATTGATTCTGAAAAATATTCAAATTATTTTCCCAAAAATCATGAACAAGGACAAATTAAAAAATTTGTCATTGTTGCAAATTTGGCACCTTGGCATGGAATAGATAAAATTATTATCGCCTTAAGTAAAGTAAACTACAGATTTGTTTTAAACATTATTGGAGATGGTGTAGAGTTCATAAACTTGATTAAAATTGCAGAAGAATTAAAGATGAAGTCAAAAATTAAGTTCCACGGATCATTACCTTTAAACAAATATGTCCCAATATTGTATGAATCACACCTTGGAATTGGGTCAATGAGTTGGGATTTAGTTGGGGTTAAAAAGTCATCAACTTTAAAATTACGAGAATATGCCTGTTGTGGAATTCCAGTATTATATTCGGGTTTTGATATTGATTTTGAAAATACTGATTTTAATTATAAAATAAGTAATAGTCAAGGTTCAATTGATCGGTTTTTTAAAAAATTTAACACCCTTAAGATAAAAAACCAAAAAAAAGAAATTTTCAAATTTGCAAGGACTAAACTAGATATGGATGTTAAAGTTGAAACAATATTTAAAAGTTTATGAAAAAATTCAATTTTCTGTTTCTTCTTGTGTTATTCACTGTTTTTATTTACACACCTCAAATAATAATTTTAGGTTATACATTAAAGACAATATTTATATTTCCTCTAATTTCTTTATACTACTTAATATCAAATAATTTTACCATTAGAATACCTCGCTACTTAATTCTTTACTATTGGATTATATTAATTTTCTCTGTTTTTATATTTATTAGAAACGGATATGCAGAAACATTTATAATAAAACAATTAGTTCTTTTTCCTTTTATTTACATAACCTGTCAATTTTTTCTTGATTACGGATTTTCATACAACTTTGAAAAATTAGTTTATTTTATTACATATGTGCTTTTAATTAACTCAGCAGTAATTTTATTTTTTTCAATTTTTAGTGATCTAAATCCCATTCTTCATTCTTTCATAAATATTACTGAAAAGCAGTATAAGTATATTTATAATTCTTTAGTAATTCGACATTCTGGAATATCTGTTTCAGGATTTTCATATTTAGGTTTTTACATGAGTTGCTTATATATTATTACTTTCTTTTATTTTATAAAAAAAAAATTTAGCATTTATTTTTTCATAATTTCTATTTTTGTTTTTACCAGTTCTTTTTTCGTAGCAAGAACATCTGTAATTATTTTATTTGTATTTTTTTTACTTTATCTTGTATTAACTTCATTTACAAATAAAAAAGGAATTTTCGGAATTTTACTCTCTGTTAGTTTGATTTTTGTTTTTATAAATCAAATTTCTAACATTAATATTTTTGCTTTTCAGTCAATTGATAGATCTTTAGATTTTATTTTTAGTTCAGTTGAAACTGGAGAATTTGACAATAAATCGTTACAAGACTTGAGTTATGAAAGGTCAAGTTTTCAATTAGATAACTATTTACTAGGGGACAGGAATTTCGGTAGAGATCTAGGTCTAATTAGTGATATTGGCTACATCTCTTTCTTAAAAGGTAGTGGTGTTTTGGGTCTTATAATTTTTCTTTTCCATTTTTGGTATCCATTGATTAGACAATTTTTCACTTTAAATTTTATATCACCAGTTTTTTTTGTGTTAACAACCATGATTTTATTCAATTTAAAAGACTTAGTTTTTTTAGAACATGGATATATTCAAGCATATTGCATAGCAATTTCATTACAGTATTGTAAACATGAAAACGAAAATTAAATTTATAATACCACTATTTAATCCTTCAAAGATTAACTTTGACCAGTTTAAAAAACTAATGGATTTTGGATTCAACATTTCTTTTTTTTTGAATTCAGCTATTAACGAAAAAATTTTATTGGAGTTAAAATTAATATCCAAAAATAAAAAATGTGATTTAATTGGAGATCATACAAATGATGGTATTAGTAGGGTAATAAATTATTCGCTTAAGAAATATAAAGTCAGTCACGACTTTTTAATTTTCTTAGATCAAGATACATTAGTCAATGCAGAAAAATTTACACTGTTTGTAAAAGAATTTAGAACAATTTTAGATTCTAATTTTGTAGTTTATGCTCACAACAATACAAAGCCAAATTTTTTCATAACTAACAGTGGTTCTATCTTTAATCTTAAAAAATTAGATTTCCTTATTGATGAAGCCTTTTTTGTTGAATTAGTTGATTATTGGATTTGCTTCAGGATTAAACAAGGTGGTAATGATATTATTCAAATCAAGACAGATTTTATTGATCATAAATCCCAACAAGATAACATCTATAGTTTTTTTGGAAAAAAAATTAAAAAATATTCGAATAAAAGATCATTAGAAATTTTCAAAAATTCATTTTTACTAATTTTTAAAATAATTAAATCTTGCAATATTAGTTTGAAAATTAAATATACTTTTGTCAAAAATATTTTTAAAGAAGTTTTGCTGACTATTTTTCAGTTTTTTTTAAGATGAAAAAAATTAAATCAATTGCGTACACAGTAACTAATTATGCATACCTTCATAAAGCAATTGCTCTAAAAAAATCATTTCAAAAAAACAATAATTTAATATTAAGGATTTTTCTCTTTGAAGAAAAAAA
>MDTB01128532.1_pt1 | contig 14151 bp, 9 predicted proteins | sample 811161 | NCBI WGS metagenome assembly MDTB01 (sample SAMN05326650, study PRJNA326480) | marine metagenome | isolation source: seawater | place: Mediterranean Sea | collected 2009
AAAATAATGAAGATCCTTATTTTGAAATTGGATCGAGTTATTCAAATGGTTATAAAGTAAGTTATGATCAAAAAGCAGTTTTTGATTATGCAAGTCTCAAATTCACAACACCTGTATTCGGAATTCAAGATCCATTAGTATTATTAAAACATTTCGAATTGGCTTCTCCATATATTACAAAAGGTGTAGAGTATAACAATAACTTATTTGGTGGTGGTGGTGCTAAAGGTATTTACAGGACGGATGTAAATTGTGATTCCACACAAAGAACATTCGATGATATGAATGATGATATTGCGGACTTCTTCTTCAATGATCCTATGACTGGTGATGGAAAATCAATTGCTAAAGTATCAGGTACTGTAGGAAGTGTTATTACTGTTGGTGTTGCTGCAGCCGTGGCGGGGGCGGGGTTGTTAGCGTTTGGGGCGGCAATTGCAGTAGGTGCAGGTGCATATGCTGTTGCTGGTTTAGTAAAGGCGGGATTAGATAGATGTGATGCTACAAAACTGAGTAAATTTAGAAAAGGTAATTATGATGCATATTCAACTAATATTGATGGTAAAGAAATAAAAGGTACACATTCTAATATGAGATTACGTAAGAATAAGAAAGTATTAATTCATAAATGTAAAAAAGAAGAAGATATGTTTACAGTTCATAAAATAGATGATGATTTTTTTACGGATAAAAAAGATAGAGGTAAAGAATTAAATGATAGATGGAAAGAATATATTAAATATAATAAAGATGATATGTTTACATTAAATTATAAGTTAGTAACAGATCCTATAAATGACATAAGTGAAGGTGAAAGATTCGAATATGCCAAGTGTGATAAACCTGTAATTCATTATGTTAATCCTGATTATCAGAATAATATTAATACAACAAAAGAATTATTTAATCAAGATTCGAAAATATTATTGACAAAAGTAAATAAAATTATAAAAACAGATTCTATTATTTATTATTCTGATAATTATATCAATAAAAAAGTTAATGCTAAGTTAGATAAAGATAAAGACTATTTTTGTCAAGATGATGGTACCAAACAATTACAATCTTGGAAAAAAAATAACAAGAATGAATTGACTAGATATACCGTATTGTCTCTTAACCTCCCTGCAACCAGATATGTAACTGAATCCATGAATAGAAACATCAGATTATTACCTAGATTCTATAACAATAATTTACAACACTATTTAAACACTAATAATTTATACGAACGTGAAACTAAAAAAAATTACTTCTTATTCATCGATCCTTATCCAAGTCAAACTAACATGTTAAATATATCATTTGATAATAATAATAATCTATCAGTTGACGAAACTGTATATACTAGTTCCGACAACTATCCAGATATTATGTCTATAACATATAAACAAATCACCCCTATCGAGAAAACAACACAAACATATACATCTACTGTAACTAGTATCAAAATATCATTGAGAAAAGAATCATATATTATACGTTTACAAATAGAACAAAATACTTCACTAGAAAAAACTAATCTTCCAAACGCAGTCAATATACAAATAATTAAGAAAGAAACTAATTATACAATATATACTCATATAGGAAATTTAATTAAACTTCAACAAAAACGAACAAAAGACTCATTTGTACTTCATGAAAAATATCAAACAAGTAACACCAATACTGTATATGTAAGTATTGATGGTGTAGACTTTAAAGATTTGAATGAATTAATTAAATTTGTGAATGATAATAATCTATCAATAACTGATTATGTAGACTATATATTTACTTATCCCAAACAAGATGAATCTTTTCCCACCTTTACAGATGAAAGCGAAACACCCACAACCACAACCACAACTGAATCTAAGACTGATAAAAAATCAAACAACTTACCAATGATTATTGGAATTGCTGGTGGAATTGTCGTATTAGTAATAATTTATATATTTTATTTCAGAAAATAAATATTTTTTAATAATAAATGAAAGGTATTATTAAAAAAACCGGTAAAGCTGGAAAACATGTTCTACTAATTTATCCTATAAGAATACTCATAATCATAAACTCTATATTATTTCCTTTATTATTAGGTGTTTTGATATTTTTAGTAATTCATTATGCTCAACCAGTTGTAGAAATATTCGATAAAGCCAAACAAATCGAGGATATCATCCTCAAAAATATTCATCTAGGTGTTAATGTTATAACAACGTTTATTGGTAATAATGCTACTTTATTCACTGACCCAACTATTATGTCAACATTCGTAAAAGACAACTTTATACCACTTTTACTTAAATATATGAATCATAACATAGACCAAGATCAGATAAATGATATTAAAAATGCTATTACAGACGACGCCATAAGAAAATTCTCTTTTAATAATGTGTTAGATATGGCAGGTCATCCGGTTAAAGATTTAATTACACCAAAACTTGAAGAGGCATTATTAACAGGTAATATTATAACAAAAAAACAAATAAATAAATTATTAAAAGAAGATAGGTCTATAGCTTATGTAATAACACATTCAGTATTAAATGGTTAAACAACTTTTATCTATATAAGTGTACAAAAGTATATTCAAGACTATAAGAACAATAAAAGAAACTTTTTTTTTATATCTCGTAAAATATAAAATAAGTATCACATTAAGTATTAATAAATAATTTAAAAAAAATTGAGTATATTCTTTCACCGCCCTTATTACACGATTACATGTTATCGTACCTGGATATTGTACAAAAACCGCATCACTATTCATATTCATATTCACTAAATTTTCAAAAATTTTATTCTCTACATCAATCCCTATAAATGAAAAACCATTACACAATTTATTAACATTTACTTGATCATCTTTACACTTCATTTCAAGAGTTTTGTCCAATACAATATTTAGATATTTGGCATATCCCATATACATACCACAGTTTGCAATGTATTTATCGATACAATAATTGAATACGACTTTTTCTAATCCCATCATATGATTTTCAATATTTTTTGAAAACATAACCTTTTTACCACTATTAGACATGAAATTAGATATTTCATCAATACCATCTCTATTGATTTTAGTATCAAATCCGTCTAATACAATAACAATATCATTATCATCCAACTTTCTGATATATTCGTTACAAATTCTAACTTTTTCCATAAACCCTTTCCATTCTTCACCCCAACCTAAAACTTTAATTTTAATATTAAAATCATTGTATATAAGTTTATCATACAGACCTTCACTATGAGTTGCATATGTAATTATGTGAATACCCATCTTAATTTAATAATTGTTAAATTTTAAAATATGTATTAAGGAAATATATATTTTATCTAAAATATGAGTATAAACAAATATGATGAAGAATATAATTATATTCATAAAATGATCAAAAAATATTTACACAGTAATAAAAAAAACTGGTACAAATTCGACTCCCAATTTGATCATCAAGGCAAACAAGGCATTGCTGGTATACTAAAAGTCAAACATAAAAAATGTGTATTCAAAACATCTCAATACTTTAATCACATAATCAAACACGAATATAATATTATGAAATCTCTGAAAGATATAGAAAATTGTTGTCCTTTTTTTACTCTTGGATATGGTCTTCTAACTCATAAATCAGATTTTGATTATAAATATAAAGATAATATTTTTGATGTCGAAAGAGATAAGTATGTTATGAATGATTCTTTATTGATGCAATATATTGATTCTGATATTGATTTCACTGATTATATTGAAGATGAAGACGATATGTATGATGAAAATCGAGAACACATTATATATAGTATTGTCAAACAAGTTTTATGTGCTCTTTCTATATCTCAAAAGTTGAAAAATTTTTGTCATTATGATTTACACTCTTCAAATGTATTATTAACAGAATGTGATCCCGATTTAGTTATATTATCTATAAACAACAAAAACAATTGTATATCCATTCCTACTTTCGGAATGTTACCAAAAATTATCGATTATGGTTTCAGTTACACCAAAGACCTCGAAAATAAACAATTCTATGCCACTTTAGCTCACACCAATGTAGGTTTCTTAACTTGTACCAATGACTTTGTCAGTGATCTAAAATTATTTCTAGTTACCACTTCTCACGATATCAATAATACATTCAAATCTGACTCCTCCACCAAATATAGAAATATCGTCAAAAATATCTTTAAATCTTTAGACATCGATTGGGAAGCTGGTTGGGATAATTATACTCATTCAGGTGCAAGTGATATTCTTCTATCAGAATTAGCCGACATTTCAGAAAAATCCAAACTCTTCAACAAATATGATCATGTATGTATAGATATTTTCCAATCCATGATAAAACTACCACTTGCCGAAAAATCTTATGATAACTTAGAACTATCATTCTCCTCTTTCATCACTCAATTCTGTCTCATCGAAAAACAAATCAGTAGCAACATAATAAATCTATACATCTTCCGTAGACTAATCGACATCGCTAGAACTTTAAAAAAACATTATATACGCAATCCCAAAGAAACTGTCATTCAATTCAAATCTCTTTTTCTCTCTCTCGTCGACTCCATAATACCTTTCTTCGATTGTAAATTATTAAACTTTGAAACTTTACTTTGTTCTATATATGTTTTATCAGATTGTATTGAAGGTTTTCTTTTCGATGAAGTCGTTGAGAAAATTGAAGAACAAAATGAAAATTATAAAAAAGTTCCTCTTAAAACCCCTCTTCAAATTTTTGCATGTTTAGAATCTAATATTCCTCATAATTATTCTTTCAATGATAAAACACAATTATTAGTATTGGATGTTGAAAACAATTCAAGACAATTAGTAGATAACATTCATCCTCTTGTTCAAAACATTCTCAACAATACTAATCATCTCAATCATGGTAAAATCCTTCACGATTATATCAACCACAAACTTGATGATCATATAATCACTTACGAAAATTTAGATACCGTCATTCAACAATTACAAGAAGAGGTTGTTAAAGAAGAGGTAGAAATTGTTGAAGAAAAAGTAGAAGTAGAAATTGTTGAAGAAGAAAAAGTAGAAGAGGTTGTTGAAGAACCTAAAAAGAAACGTGGAAGACCTAAAAAAATAGTTGAAGAAGTTGAAAAACCTAAAAAGAAACGTGGAAGACCTAAAAAAGTAGTTGAGTAATTTTAAATTTATTATTTAAAATTAAAATAGTTTTTGTCTAGATGATAATCTAATATGATTACTTGTATTTGAATAACTATCAACTCTCGGATCAAATATGAATCCGTCTCCGTCAGCTTGAATTATTTCTTGTAGTCCTGGTGGTGGTCCTCCCGGTGGTGGATCTTGTCTTCCCGGTAATTGATTTTGTCCTGCTTCATTAGAATCAGCAAAACACATTCCACTTGCACCATCGTATTTAGTTCCATCTTGGCATTCAGGAGGAATGCCATTGCCGCACATACCGTCATTTCCTGTAACACTACCATCGGCGCAAACGGGAGCTGTCACTCCTCCCAGTAATTGATTTGATCCTTGTCCCTGTCCTCCCGGTGATTGATTTGATCCTTGTCCCTGTCCCTGTGGTTGATTAATTAGTGGAAGGAAAATGGATATATCGTATAATGTTGATAAAAATCCGCTATCTTTAGTACTAGTTAGAAATGCGTACATAAGTGAATTTCGACCTTCCCGTGACTTAATAATAAATGCGTTAATTATTGCTATATATATTTCTAAGTGTGCGTCTTTTAGATCTTGTTCTGCGGCGTTGGCGGCTTCTACTGTTGCTAATGTGTCATTGACTGTTTCAAATTTTGTGTGTGCCTTGAAGTAGTTTGTAATCTTTGTTTGTATGTTACTACTGGAATATGTTGTCTCAAAATCCGTCTGAAAGAGAAGTTTTAGTTTATCTTTTAATACTCTTTCTAAATCTGCAGGCTCTTTAATCGTTTCAGGTATAGGGTTATTACCGTCGAATTTAATTATATTTAATGCTAACACATCAGTTAAGTTGTCTACTTCTTCTGTGAGAGCATTTAATATATCTAAAGCTTTCTTTTCCACATCAGTTTTAGTATTTGATTCATTTATTTCTTTTTTGTATATGTTTATACGTTTTGTAATTATATCTTTTATTACAAACTTCACCGCGTCAATTATCTGTGAAATAGTTAATGTGCCAGAGAAAATAGTTTTATACTTTGTAAGTAAATCAAAGTTAGATTCAGTAATATCCTCTGTATCCAAAAAGTTTTTCAATTGTGTTATTTTATCGGTGACGTCGACGTCGACGTCGACACTGACATCAGGATCTGGAATACGAATAGAATCACTAACACTATCACTAATTGCAACATCAGTAGATTTACCACTTCCTCCTTGTCCTCCTCCTTGTCCTCCTCCTTGTCCTCCTGATATTTGCGGTGATTGATTTGATCCCTGTCCTTGTCCTGTCCCTCCTCCCAGTGATTGATTTGATCCTTGTGATCCTCCTATAGTACTCCCACCACTCTCTGGTAAATCAACAATAACTACCTCCTTATCTGTAGATATATTATTCGTTTTACCATCATTTGTATATGTAATCGGAGACAGTTCTGGTCCCATGTTTTTAGTTTCAGTTATTGTTTTCCAATCTGATTGTTTAATATTTGCATAAATTTTTTTACCATCTGGGATATTAGTGTTAATATAATTCATTGTAGTTTTGTAATTATCAATTGTAAGGTTATTTTCAGGTAATATTTTTCCATTTTTATCAATTAAGGGGGGGTCGAATTTGTTTTCCAACATATTTTTTAAAGATCTGAAAAACGCTTTTGCATATTCTTGAAATTGTGTAATATCTAATTTATAATAGTCTGTATTTATTACACTAACAGTAGCAACACCACTTATAGTTTTTTCAAATTCTATATTAGCGTTTTTTATTAAATCAAAATCATCATTACCCCCGGTGTAAGGGTTTTTTCTAATAAATACATTATTTATATTAGTTACATTTGTAGAGTAATCTATATTACATTGCACAGCGTCTTTTCCCGCAAATGCAATTTCATCATCACATTTAACTATAATATTTCTAGGTTCTGCGGAATTATTAATAAACATTTGTTTTTGAATCATTTCCAAAAATATAAAAAGACTTATTATATCTATAAGTTTATTTTCATTATTCATATGATATTCAAACCATTTCATTATAGTCGGATTCAAAAATATACCGTTAATACTAGCACTTGGGTCCGCGAGAGCAACTATGGTCTCGTCGATTGTGTTTGAATCAGGATTATCATCATTAGCTGGAATATCTTCTTTTAGTTTATCTTTTACTGATTCTGAAGTGTCCGCATTATTCAAAACATTTTTTACATCTATTTTAAATTCGTCAACACTTATACCACCTTCTGTAAAAACTGGAATATCTGTAGGTGTATAGGTATCTATATATGCTTGTAGTGCTTTAGTTTCTTTTATGTTTGATGTGACATCTGCACGTGTTAGAGTTGTTGTGTAACCTTCTCTTCTGGGATCAAACATAAAACCACCACCACCACCACCACCAATACTAGTAGAACCTTGAGTTTGAGTTTGAGTTTGACCTTTAACTTTATCTTTAGCTTTATCTTTTATTAGTAGTAGTGGGATTAATACTGCAGCAGTAACCAATATCAATACAGCGAATACAATCAATATAATTTTTGTTTTCGAGTCCATTTTTAATAAATTTAAAATTTATTAAAAAAAAATATTTATAAAAATGAACAGACGTGTAGTAATTATTTTTAGTGTTATTGCTTTTTCAATATCAGTAGCACTACTATTATATTCACTTGTTGGTGGGGTTAATATATGTAATAAAGATAGTGATACAGGAAAATGTGGTAGAATTGTTTCAGCAGATTGTTTACTTGAAATGAGCAAGAGGTTGAACATGGATTTACCCCCCCCCGCTCAACTTACTGGTGCTCCAACTACTGCAGAAGCGTACAAGACAGCACTAACAAATGCGATAGAACAAGGTAAGAAAGAACTAAATGATGTATGTGGAAATCTGAAAACAAACCACGACAAATTCAAAACTCATCGTTTTGTAGGTTTGGGAATGAATAGTACATTGATGATTGCATCAATCGGTTTATTTATCTATGGAGTTCGAATGAATTAAATTTTAAAATTTAAATAATTTTAAAAATAATTATTATATTCTTCTTCGGTAACATATTCTTTTACATTCTCCCTACTAAATTTCAATATCTTTCCACCACTGCTTTCATACACCTTCTTCCGTGTATAATAATGTCTTTTCAACGAATTAAAATTATCTACTATATCAAATATAATTGGATGTACATCTTCTCTCCTAAATACTCGTCCAAGATACTGAATAAAATACTCTTCTACATCACTTGCTAATATAAGAGCATCCATCTTCGGATGATCAAAACCTACTCCTGCTTTACTAATAGTTGCAATAAGTATTCTTGATTCACAATTATATTTTTGTTTAGAACCTTTAAATGATGTGACAGATTCTCCTTTTTCTCTTAATTGTTGGGTTAGGTAATCTATTTGATCAATACGTTTAGAAAGGATGAGAAAGTTTCTATTTTTAAATAATTGAACTATATTTACAATTAAGTTATTACGTTCTTTATTATTACACATACTTTCAATAACACTTGACCAATCAGTAGAGCCATCATAATTTAGTTTGATTTTGGGTTCGAATTTTGTGGTGATTTTGAAGACAGTATGAGGTTTATTTAGATTTTTTATAATTTTATTTTTTGAAAAGTAAGTATATAAGACTTCATCTAGACCATCACTACGATAAGGAGTTGCAGATAGTGCTAAACAATATCTTGGTGTAATGTATTGAAATGCTTCTACCATGACTTTAGTGGCCATTACATGAACTTCATCGACAATTATGAATCCTATATCTTTATAATCGGATATATTTCGTTTTTTTACATTGATAGCATTCATGATATAGAATTGGGCATGTTCATCCATCTTATTTACTCCTGTTAGTATTTGTGCAACAACACCTTCACTACAACCATTCTCTATAGAATCTTTCCATTGATTCATTAAATTAACTCTATGTGTAATTATAATTGTTTTAAGTTTAATAGAACATGCAATATTAATACTAGTAAATGTTTTTCCACCACCAGTATATAAACTCAACCAACAACAACCACTCTTATTTAGATATCCGACTACTTCTTTTTTAACTTCTTTTTGTAAGGGTCTTAATTTACCTTTGAACGTAGGAAAGAAATCACATTTATATTTATTTCGTGGAGGTCTTATACAACAGTCTACATTTTCTAGACACCAATTAAATGGTAGAAATATATTGTCACCTTCTATATTGTAGGGGTAGATGGTGTTGGAGATGGTTTGATTTTTGAAACGTGGGTTAACTTTTTTGTTGAATTGTAAATTTTGAACGACGTTTGTTCTTTCGGGTAAACTTAACTTATTTAAGTCACAAATTATGGACATGTTTATATACTAATAAGCGGTTATTTTATTAAATAATAATTTATTAAATTATATAATAAATGGAACAAAATGTTTGGCATGAATCAAATGAATTATTTTTCAAATCTTTGGGAGATGAGGCACAATTACAGGCATTGTGTCATATGAAGAGTCATGAAGAGTTTTCGGTAAGGTCGATGAAGTATCAGTTACCGATTATTATATTGTCGGTTATGTGTGGTTCAGGTAATTTTGTTAGTACATCTTTTCCTGAGAATCAAGACACTATTATTTTAGGTGTTGGTGTATTGTCTATTTTCACGAGTATTATTTCATCTGTTGCACAGTATTTAAAACTTGCAGAGAAGAGTGAAGCACATCGTATTGCGTTTGTTAGTTGGGAAAAGTTTTATAATAACATTCGTTTTCAATTATCAAAACGAAGAGAAGAAAGAGAAGAACTTGTAAATTACATGTCTTCTATAACTAATGAATATCAAAGATTACAAGAAATTAGTCCTCTTCTTCCTGATAATACTGCAAAATCCGTGTTATATCATAAGAAAAAAACTATTAAACAAGGGATGAGTTTACCAGTTTCACTTCGTTCGATACAACCAACGACATGGTGGGATAATGAAGAAGGAGGATTGATTCATAAAAATACTACTACAGTAATAAATATTGATAGTGATGATGAAGATTTAAAAAAATCTAAGAAGAGAAAAAGAAGTAAGAGTAAGGATAAGAGTGTAGACACTGAAGATATATACATAGAAAATATTGATGAAAGTTTGTATGTGGGTGGGGATAGTGATATTGTGGTGGTTGCGGAAGATATAGAGAGAAGTTCTGATTTGACACGTGAGACTATGATTTAACAAATATGTGAGAGTGGAATATTTCCGGAATGCTTTTATTATTATCTTTATTTGTGAAATAAACATAATTTTGAAATGGAGTGTAATTTTGTATAATGTATTCAATAGAATCGTAATGTAGTGGTATTTTAGACCAAAGAACATAACATTCGGTATTGTCAGTAAAGTGATAAGGAAATCGATTGAAACGCAAGTCCCAAGATTGATCACACACGAATAATATTTTTTGAAGATTTTTTAGATTGTTTTCATCTTTTAACCATTCATCATATTGTTTTTGAATATTGATACTTCGTAATATACGAGTAGAAGGGGGATTTCTATGATATTTGATAATTTGTTCCCAAATCATTTTTAATAAATTGATATTTTAAATATAAAATCAATTTAATAAATGGGAGTCAAACATTTTTATATCTACATACGTAATAATTTTAGTAATTGTATAAATAAAAATGTATCTAGTTTTAAAAACAAAAATATTCATAATCTGTGTATTGATATGAACGGCATTATTCACAATTGTGCACAAGAAGTTTATGAATATGGAAATTTCAAAAAGAAACGTCTACTAACCAATAAAAAACTATTAACTCTCAAAAATCAATTACGACTATTTAATCGTATTTGTGAAAATGTAGATGAAATAAGAAAATGCATTCTTCCCAGTAAACGTATTATTATGTGTATCGATGGTGTCGCAGGTGTTGGGAAAATGGCACAACAACGTCAAAGAAGATTTAAGAGTGATTTGGAATTTGATGAAACTAAATTTAATCAGAATTGTATCTCGGCGGGAACGGAATTCATGAGTTATTTGTCAAAGTATATTGATTGGTATATTCGTTTGAAACAAAATACTGATGATGATTGGAAAAATCTTGAAATTGTATTTTCTAATGAAAAAGTTCCAGGAGAGGGAGAACACAAAATTATAAATTATATTCGAAAGTTTGGTAAAGAGTCTGAATCTTTTTGTATTCATGGTTTAGATGCAGACTTGATTATGTTAGGAATGAGTTTAAATAAGAATGATATATATATATTACGTGATAATATTACTAAATTTGGGACATATGAATCTCATCTTGTTGATATTTCACAATTGAAGAGAGAGGTTAATGAAAGATTGAATTGGAATGATGATGAAACTAAACAACAGTCTTATTCTAAAGATAGAGGTATAACAGATTTTGTGTTTATGTGTTTTTTGGTGGGAAATGATTTTTTACCAAATATTCCGAGTTTGGCTATATTGGATGGTGGAATAGATAGTATGATTGATGTTTATAGAACTGTTGGTAAAGAGTATGGACACTTAACGAAACCGAAAAGAGTGATAGGTAATATGTTAAATTTGGATAGTTTAGAGGTATTTTTGGGGAGTTTATCGGAATATGAAAAGGGATTGTTAGAAGACAAGTATAAAAATTTGGATAAGTTTATAGATGATCCGTTGCTCAAGAAATATTTTGAAGGGAATAAGTTTGATTTTGAGGGATATAAGAAAGAGTTTTATCTAAAAAAACTTGGTGTAGATGAGGATGATACAATTATTAAAAAAGAAATTTGTAATAATTATATACAGGGATTGGACTGGGTAATTAATTATTATAAATTAGGTAATCCAAGTTGGACATGGTATTATACAAGATTTTATGCACCATTTCTTAGTGATATAACGGAATGTGTGAAACAATATAATTATGATTGGAAGTCGAATCAAGGTTCACCACTTACACCGACACAACAGTTGATGTGTGTGTTACCTAAAAATTCTCATTATCTTCTGCAAAAACCTTTTAGAGATAGATTGTATGATAGATTTAGAGATTATTATCCGGATAAGTTTGATATAGATTGTAGTGGTAAGAGAAGAGAGTGGGAGGGAATAGTATTGATTGGTATGGTGAATGTTGAAGATGTGAAAGAATACTATGCGGATAATGTAAAGGATATGGATAATAAAGGGTTATTTATTGATAGAGTTGATAATGAGTATGTGTATAATTATGTTCATAGAAAAAGAGATAGTGTATTTAAGAGTTATTATGGAGATATACAAAATAATAGAGTAGTTAGACAAATTTTGTAAATTATAAATTAATTTATAATTTTTAATTTTATAATAAATGGCAAATAGAAGAAATATTACGGCTACTCCATTAGGATATCAGGGTGTGTCACAAACTAATTTTGGTGATATAAATCAATATTATGATGATTTTAAGAGAAAAGAAAAGAAATTATTAACAAATTTAAGGAGAATAAATGAGACGGATATTTTTAATGGAAGATGTGATAGTTTTTTTAGTAATGTGAATAATCCAAGTTATTTGAAAGAATTAGCAAGAGGTGGTGGTGCAGCGTCAGGAACGACTATTGTATACGAGGGTATTGTGAGAGATGAATTTGGTAATATTAATCCAATTCTACCAAACAGACTTGCAGCGGATTTAGTAGCGAAAGGTAAAAATGAATTCATAGTAAAAAAGTTAGAATTTGATTCATGTCCTAATTATTATAATGTTCGTAATAAAACTGCACGTACTTCATATGAAGATATAAGAAATAACCAGAATCAATTTGATGAACGTGCAGCATACAGTAAATACCAGAATTGTAATTTACAAATGGATCCTTTATTTCATAGAGTTGAAAAAGGATATGGTAGAGATAGTAGAGTTAAAAATAAGAGAAAATTTTTATTTATGATTCCGGATACATATTGTGAATTAATATTTGGATTATTATTTAGTAATGTTGTAAATAAAGAGTATTCACCAAATTTTTTGAATACATATTTTTTTATACTTGATTATAATATAGTTGAACAACCTGGAAGTGTTACTGTTAATGTAACAACATATGTAATTATGGAAAAATTAATTCCACTTGCTAATAATAAAAATGTGGTATTTACAAAACGTAAAACATCACCAGATCAGATAAATGGTATTGGTCTTAAAGATTCTACTAGTTTAAAGATAGGTAATTTTGTAAGAGATAGGATAAGTTGTTATTATATGTTATTTAGCGTGGTTCATGGATTATATGTTGGTCAAAGATCTGGTCATTTCACACATTATGATTTACATATTGGTAATATGGCAGTAAGAGAAATAGATAGTAGTAAACCACAACATTATCCTTTATACAGACAAGGTGTTGCCAAGCAATTTGATTATGTAACCGTAAAAGGTTTTAATTTTGTTCCGGTGATAATAGATTATGGTACTATATCATATGGAATTGCTAATAAAGACATACAAGCACAAATACAACCTATACAAAATTATTATCGTCGTGGTACACATTATCGTATACCTTATAGTACATTTCGTAGACCTTGGGGAAATGAAAGTGTATTTGATGAATTTTTTGATATATTAATGTTTATGAATTATTATTTAAATTGGTCGGTTGATAAAGGTTTTATAACTTCATATGAACGTGCAAAAATATTTGGTAGATTATTTCAATATACAGTAAATGATTATACGAGAGGATTTCGTTCTAATCAAAATGATAAAAATAAGTATATAGGGATAATTGATGAAATGAGAGCATATTTATTTAATATATCAAATGTAAAAGGTTTGAGTCAAAAAGATATCTTAAGTTACAAACCAAATGTACAAAAAATTGTTGAAAATTCTCATCAATTTCTTGATATGAAAAGTATGTTACAAGAACTTGCAAATTTATGTGTTAATGTGGATGGTAGTAAATTTGTTAAAGGTAGAAAGGTTAGTCGCGGTGGTCGTGGTGGTCGTGGTGGTC
>MDTB01049070.1_pt1 | contig 14148 bp, 12 predicted proteins | sample 811161 | NCBI WGS metagenome assembly MDTB01 (sample SAMN05326650, study PRJNA326480) | marine metagenome | isolation source: seawater | place: Mediterranean Sea | collected 2009
ATTGACCATCAGCAAAATCTTTTCGAAAACTCCACTTACTCGGCTCAAAATTAAGCCATTCTGATCCATAAAAATAAGCAAACACACAATCATGTTAGTCTGCGGATTTACTAACCAGACCGCTTCTTATGAAAGACATCACTACAGCATTTGGCGGAGATGTCACACGTCTCTTCTTTAAATCAAAAAACGCGCCATTGCTTACCACGGCTACGGCTTCTGAGGAGTCAGCACTAAAAAATTTTATCGTTCGTTGGAACTTTCTCATATCCGGAGAGGATGGGAGTATGTCCATATGGAGTTCAACATACTCTCCTATAAAAATTTCTCGCTTAAATTGAATTTCAGTGTTAAAAATTATAGGCGCAACGTTAACCTCAAAAAAAAGCTTCAATATCCCATGTCCATTTAATGTCTCTTGAAAGCATTCTATCGCGATCGAATAGAACGCGTTCTCCGACACGTGCTGATTAAAATCAATATGGGCCTCTGTGATTAGTTTTTTCTTCACTAACATCTAATCTATAATCCTCTTTGTCAGTAAAAGTAAAACTATTTTCAACCCTGGTTAAATGCTTTTATGAAATTAGTTCCCAAATATATGGTAAACGATTCAAAACCCCCTCCAGTTTTTTTTCTGTAGATTCTGCGCCGTTGGTCAGGGGAGCCAAAATCTTAAGTAAAACCTTTCTGCCGGCTAACTTATCCTCCGAAACCCACACCTTAAACTGCAAATCGGGACAAATATTTTTTACGGCCTGAGTATAACCAAGAGATATGGCGTCATTACGGAGGACTGGTTTAAAAATTTTTCCCACGGCGGTAACAACTATTTCCGTACGTATTATTACCTCAACTGGCGCAGCGGCACGCTCAGAGACATTCTCTCTCGCATAATTAAGAAGCTCATCCTCAGAAACATCACTACCCTCAACGAGTTTGACATATGCTACTGGCAATTCACCAGCATAGGCGTCTGGTTTTCCAACCGCCGCTGCTATTTCCACACTCGGATGAGACGCTAAAGCGTCTTCAGTTATTAAGGGATCAATATTATGTCCTCCACGAATAATTGTATCTTTAGCGCGACCCGCCAACCAAAGATAACCATTTTCATCAAATCGTGCCAAATCACCGCTGTTGAACCAGCCAGTTTCGGGCCAAGCCCCCATGTTGTTATCTGGCAATTTATATCCGGGAGTTACGTTCGGACCAGAATGCAGTAAAACACCAATTTCATTAGTATCGCATTCTCTTTCTATTTGACCCTTATTGTCGATAATTACAACTCGAACCCGATGATATGGACCCCTAAGCCCTATAGATCCAACAAGCCGCTGCCCATAATAGTAGTGTCCCACTGCACCGGCCGTAGTCTCGGTCATTCCGTACCCTTCCATAATGTCAACCCCGGTGCGAGAATGAAACTCATTTAACAAACTTGACGGGGCAGGCGCAGCACCACAGCCACAATTAATCAGACTTGAAAGGTCGTATGAATCACTCGATTGCTCCAGTAGTGCTGCATAAATTGTGGGCACCGCCGCAAACATTGTGACACCATACCGCTCCACTAAGCCCCAGAAATCGGCCATCATTGACTTATTTCTGAATCCTTGCGGACCTGCCAAGATCAACTCTCCCCCATTCACTATACAATTTAGGGCAGAGACACAGACTGCGTTTACGTGGAATAGGGGAAGTCCGCACAGCACCTTCATTCGAGATTTAACGCCTTGATCTTTGCTGGGATCTGGCCCCAGCAAAGTCATTTGGCCGATATTTACCATCTCTCCATAGTGAGTATGTTGGGCAAGTTTCGGCATACCTGTCGTTCCTCCAGTGTGGAATAATGCCGCAACATCGGTTGGATTAATTCTCCGTTTAAATACAAGTTGATCAGATCGCTGCGAAGCCATTCCAACAGACCAATCCACGATATCCTCTTGCCCTTCAAAAACTGTATCTATACCAGCTACTTGTGACGAGACAGAAAGTTCAGAAACGACAACAATCGTGCGAATAGACTTACTCGCTGTACGAACATTGAGGGCCTTTTGATAAAGCTCTTGACCACCATGTTCGCCAGGGCCTAGCGTTACAAGAATTTTTGCATTTGCTTGATCAGATATCGACGTTATCTGATCGATATCCAAAAATGGATTAATAGGAGTAGCAACTGCTGCGATCTGGCTTCCCCAAAGGGCAAATAACATTTGAGGTACATTGGGCAACAAAACGGCTACAGAGTACTCTTGACTTACCCCCAAAGAATGAAATAAGTTAGCTGTACGGATTACCTCAGCACAGTATTCCGAATAAGTCCAGCACAATGAATCATCTTTCAGTAAGCCATTTGGAAGGTATCGTATAGCGACCTCATCAGGCACGAGTTCACTCACAAGCATAAGAGCCTCTGAGGGTGATTGACATGGAAAACGCTCTTCATAATCAATCCTTTCGATCGCTTCAACATCACTGATGTCACGAATATAATCAGGATCAGATGCAAATCGACGAACAAAATTTTCCGGCATTTTTGCCCAAACTTTCAAATTATGATTATCCCCGCATTGTTGGTCAATTCACTCTCAATTGAAAACATATCCACTTAAAATTAGTATCAAATTTAGGGTTTAGTTAGTCTACCGACAATTTTTTATTAGTAGATAGCGAGTTGTTATGAATACCACCAAGATGACAATTATAAAATAAAGTTCCAATGATAATGAGAGCTTATATTCCAATATCACATTGTAAATAGACAAACTTATTGACTTCTCGGATACTAAAGTCAGGTTAATAGCTACAGTTTTTTCTTTTAAGAGAGATTACACAAACTGAAACTAAATGTAACTAATTTTTGTCAAAAAAATATGGCTCCCAAAGCAACGCAGCTCCTACAATCTATAGAGGCTATAGTAGGCGAAAATGGTATCTTCGAGGACGATGCGAGAGGCGTTGGTGCTATTATACGCCCCGCATCCTCAGATCAGGTCTCTGAGGTCTTAAAATTGTGCAATGATGCCGGACAAAGTATCGTACCCATTGGCGGGAACAGCACCATGGTTCAGGGTACCCATCGGGGCAGAGGAGAACTAGCTTTATCACTCGAGCGCATGAGTGTGATTGAAGAGATTGATTCCGAATCTCGCACAATGACTGTTCAAGCAGGTGCAAAACTGCAAGATGTGCAAGAGGCTGCAGAAAAAAACGGTTTTTTTTACCCTTTGGATATCGGAGCGCGAGGTAGTGCGACTGTCGGGGGAAATATAGCTACTAATGCCGGTGGTAATAGGGTAATCCGATATGGCATGACCAGGGAGCAGATTGTAGCTCTAGAAGTAGTCCTCGCCGACGGAACCATTATCCCGATGCAAGGAAAAGCGTTGAAAAACAACACCGGATATGATCTGAAACATCTCTTTATATCCTCAGAGGGTACATTAGGAATTGTTACGAGGGCAATTTTACGTTTGCGAATCCTTCCAACAAGCCAGTGCTGCGGATGGGTATCGGTACCGAGCTTTGAGGCGCTGACCAAGCTGTTAACTTTTGTCGAGGGCTCCTCGCAAGGTATGCTTTCGTCATTTGAGGTTCTCTGGGCTGAATATTATGAGTTCATCACTGGCCCCTCTTGTCCGCACTCGCCTCCGATTCCCTATGGTGATCCATATACGGTGCTCATTGAAACACAGGGCATGGATCAGAAGGAGAATACCTCAAGCTTCGAAGTGATGCTTAGCGAAGCTTTTTCCGAGGGTTTGATTAGCGACGCGGTCATAGCAAAAAATATGGCCGAACGTGACAGATTATGGGCAATACGCGACGATGTAAATCAAGCCATTCAAGTCGCGCCTATTTGGGCGTTCGACGTATCACTAGCAATCAATGATATGGAAGCTTACGTTGATGAGGTAAAAACTGCCCTAAATGAGCGATGGCCAAAAAATAGTTTATTTACTTATGGGCATTTAGGAGATGGGAACCTCCATCTTTTACCAGCTGTCGGAGATGGCTCAAATGAAACGAGAATAGCGATAGAAAGAATTATTTACGAGGGTATTCGAAAGAGAAACGGTTCAATATCAGCGGAGCATGGAATTGGCCACCACAAAACTGCTTGGTTAAGTTATACAAGAACGCCCGTTGAAATAGCTCTAATGAAAAGAATAAAGCAAACATTAGACCCCGGGGACATACTGAATCCCGGAAAAATTTTTGGAGAGGACCCGTGTACTATTTTGACAGAATGAAAAACACACCAGAGCAAATCGCCGTGCTGAAAGCCAAAGATGATGGGAAACCGGTGCACATGTTAAACCTGTTGAGCTTCAGAGAAAAAGCGGAATATGAGGATGGCCGTAAAACTACACTGACCGGATATGAGGCATACGGACTATACGGCGAGGTTGTATCGAAGTTAATCATCGAACGTGGAGGACACATACTTTTCACAGCTGCGGTGGCTGGGATGGTTGTCGGAGAAGTCGAGGATGTCTGGGATGCTGTGGCGATTGCCGAATACCCATCATTCGATACTTTCCTGAATATGATCTCATCTCAAGAGTGGTTAGAAGCTGAAGTGCATCGAACAGCCGGACTCAAAGGACAGCTAAATATTGCAACCAAGAGATCCTAAATTTAACATCAAAGGACCGAATAAATGCTAAAACTCCACTTCGCACCACACTCAAGAGCGGGACGAGTCGTCTGGCTGCTGGAGGAATTAGAAATCCCTTATGAAATAAACAAAATGAATTTCCATCCTAATGACTTAAAATCAGATGAGCATAGGTCTCGACATCCTCTAGGACGAGTGCCGGTGCTAGACGATGACGACGTTCGCCTTTTTGAATCTGGAGCTATCATAGAGTATATTCTTGAACGCCATAAAAATGGAGGGCTCAAACCCCCTCCCTCGAGTGAAAAATTCCCCCAATATCTGCAATGGTTCCATTACTGTGAGGGTATGGTAATGCCTCCTGCTAATATTATAGTAGTAAATACAATTTTGCTCCCCCCAGAGCGGAGAGATAAAAATGCTCTTGCACAAGCTCAGCGACTTATCAAAAAAGCACTTGCACCAGTTAACCAAGTGCTCTCTGATAAAAATTACCTTATCGGAGATTTTTCTGCCGCAGATGTTATGCTAGGACATGCCTGTTACATGAGTAACCATTTAGGCTGTGTCAAAGAGGATATGCCAAATCTAAAAGCCTATGTTAATCGAATAGGAGAACGTCCGGCATTCAAAACAGCCATTAACATGGTATAAAGAGTATACACAAAAGTCATGATTCAACCAAAATCAAAACTGAGCAAATTACTGTGATCGATATCTATAAACCTCCTTTGGTCTGGAAATGGGACAAACCAAGTGGTGGAAAGTTTGCCTCAATTAATCGTCCAATATCCGGATCAACGCATGAAAGAGAGCTCCCGATTGGCGATCATCCCCACCAGCTATATTCAGTGGCCACACCCAATGGAACAAAGGTAACAATAATGTTCGAGGAGTTACTCTCTCTCGGTTATGAGGAAGCCGAGTATGATGCGTGGTTGACAAAGATTGGAGATGGTGACCAATTTTCAAGCGGGTTTGTCAAAGCAAATCCAAACTCGAAAATTCCTGCATTGATGGACTACAGCACAGCTAAGCCAATCAGAATCTTTGAATCAGGTGCAATCTTACTCTATCTTGCTGAAAAATTTTCCGCTTTTATCCCCTCGATCCCTAGCGAGCGCGCCGAATGTTTATCTTGGCTCTTCTGGCAGATGAGCAGTACTCCCTACTTAGGTGGCGTTTTCGGCCATTTTTTCGCCTACGCACCCGAGAAACATGAGTACCCGATTAACCGATATGCCATGGAAGTAAAACGACAGCTAGATGTTTTAGACAAGGCCCTCTCAAAAAGTGAGTACCTCGCGGGAAATGAATATTCTATCGCAGATATTGCCACTCAGCCATGGTATGGAACTTTAGTATCTGGAAAACTTTACAATGCGCAACAATTTTTGGAAGTCGATCAATACACGCATGTAAAACGCTGGTCAAACTCGATACAAAAAAGAAGTGCGGTTCAGCGCGGTATCAGGGTAAATCGCGTCTGGGGCGACAAATCGAAGCAAGTTTCAGAACGTCACCAAAAATCCGACCTAGATTAAAATTTGCCTTACTGAAATCCTACATATTTCACGAAATCTGCATTGTCGGCACGCCTCGACTTTACATCATTAGCAACAAAATCATAATCTGGATAACCCATCGCAATGGTGATCATTATTACTTCATCGTCGGGAATATTTGCATGCTCTCTAACGACATCTGGCTGCTGAATTCCCTGTCCATTAATTATGCACCCGACGCCTAACTCCCATGCTGCCAAGACGATCCCGTAGGCGAGCGATCCGCACGCAAAGTGCGTCATAGCAGCTGGTTCAAGATATTTATCGTAAGTTAGAACAACTGAAACAGGAGCATCGAATTGCCTAAAACCTCTTAACCCCCATTCCATACGTTTTTCCTTATCCTCCCTCGCAATGCCCATTGCCTCAAAAAGCTGAACTGCTACATCGATCTGGTTTCGCCGATGAACACCCTGATATTCTTCTATGTAAGCAAATTCACGCTTGGGCGGTATCCCCGCCAGTATTTGTTTAGTATTACCCTCACGGATCCTGTTAAGCGGTTCTCCTGACACCACGTGGGCCTTCCAAGTCTGCGAATTGAACGACGACGGGGCCCATTTCGCAGTTTCTATTATCTCATCGACTATATGCATTGGTAAGGGGTCTTTTTTGAACCCCCTTATACTTTTGCGCTCCCTTGCGAATTCTGAAAATTTCATGGTGCTCTCCTTTCTGGGTATTACAAATCACATCACCCATGCTTACTTTGAATTTAGGGTTATCAAAAAAATGTATCTTGCATGTCAAAGCAAATACTGTCGTTCTCTTCTAAAATTTTCGCCTCATGAGATGTCTTTGGGAGCTCTCGTTTTATAAAATAGCTAGCTGTTTGTAATTTTCCACGATAAAAGTTGGCATCTATTTCAGAACACTCATCAACATTACAACTAAGTTTTTTTGCCGCTACTACGGCTTGTCGAAACCAAATCCAAGCCACAACCAGATGACCAAACATATCGAGGTAAAGCGTAGCATTTGACAACCCTCGGTCTGGATCTTCGGTGATCCTCTCAAGAAGATTTGCAGTCACATGTTCAACACGGTCAAGCGCCTCGTTAATTGGCGAAATAAGATGCTCAACGCTTCGAATGTCAGCTCCATCAAGCAGTGAAGCGCGAATCTCGGACATTAAAAGTTGGAAGTTATCCCCTCGACGGGCGGACACCTTCCGTCCCAACAGATCAATGCCGTGTATCCCGTCAGTACCCTCATGAATTGGGTTTAGCCGCTGATCCCTATATAACTGCTCAACAGGATAATCACGGATGTATCCTGAACCACCCAAAACTTGGATGGCTAAATCATTACTAACACAGCCATACCTTGCCGGAAAACTCTTGACCACCGGCGTGAGCAGATCAAGAAGCGAATGTGCACGCTCCTTGTCTGAAGCATGTGGCAAAGTTTGTGAATCCTCGAACAGTGAAGCAGCATACAACGTCAATGCCATGCTACCCTCTGCGATCGCCTTTTGGGCTATGAGCATTCTCCGAACATCCGCATGCTGGATAATTTTTACCTGAGGCGTCAAAGGGTTTTTATTCGAGGGTAGGCGACCTTGAGGCCTCTCGCGTGCGTATTCGAGTGAATGCTTATACCCTCGGTATGCAATAGCAGCTGCACCTAAACCGACGCCCACACGTAACTCATTCATCATCTGGAACATATATCTGAGTCCCTGATGTGGTTCGCCTACCAGATAACCTACTGCTCCCTCTCTTTCCCCAAATTGTAAAACAGTAGAGGTTGCAGTTCGATTACCCATTTTATGAAGCAAACCTGCAAGAGCAGCATCGTTACGCTGTCCGAGGCTTCCATCCTCATTTACCAGCACTTTGGGAACAATAAAAAGAGAAATTCCTCTCACTCCAGGGGGTGCACCCTCTATCTTTGCTAAGACCATGTGAATTATGTTTTCAGTCAGATTATGATCGCCATTAGTGATGTAAATCTTTTGTCCTCGAATGAGGTAACTTCCGTCACTCTGAAGCCTTGCTGAAGTCTTGATATCCGCTAACGCAGAGCCCTGAGCAGGCTCTGACAAAGCCATAGTGCCGGCAAATCTCCCATCCATCATGGGATGCAGGAAGTGTTCTTTTTGTCTTTTACTGCCAAAATTTCGCACTAGGTTTCCCGCGGATGCGGTAACAATATAATAACCGGAACTCGCGCAATTTGCGGCTTGAATGTATGCACCTGCCGCTTTGCAAATTATCTCGGGTAGCTGCAATCCCCCCTCACTGGCATCATGGTGTGCTGCCATTAACCCAAATTCAGCTGCCACATCCCAAGCGACTTGAGTCTCAGGTATCATTTTCACACTCAAACCATCAAATGTGGGCTCATTATCATCACCTTTGGCGTAGTGGTTCGCGAAATATTTCTTTGCAATATCCTGAGCTCCATTTAAGGTGGCGTCAAATATCTCCCTAGAGTGGTCCGCATATCTCGGCCTCTCCAGTAAAGCCTCAGTATCAAGAAACTCATAAAGATAAAAATCAATATCTCTAGGATTCAAGTAGTCACCGTTCACCATTCAAACACTTCCTTCGTTATACGTAATTACAATTGGACTAATCATCATTTATTAAGCGCGATTTTAATACAAGGGTCTAACAGTTTTTCACTATCAACTGATAACCTGAATCTATATTCTGGTTAAACTAACGCCTTAAACAATAACAAAGTTCTAAACAATTCTAACCATTAGTGCTATTAGCACAACAGGGGTATGTTTAGGTGGAATAATTTAAAAGTTACGCGGTAAAAACGCCTCTACTTGCATTCTCTGCGTAAATGAGAATAATTACCGTTCTCAACCCGTTGGTAAAGCGCACCATGAAGAGTATTTGGATTATTCTATCGTTTTTATGCATTGTAAATTCAGCACATGGCATGGGTTATAATTCCAACACCTTTGTTAAGGAACTAAACATTTACTCAGCTAGAAAAGAGGCTCTCATAAAACCTCTTTTGGATCAATTCAGTAAAAATACTGGAACCAAAATAAATCTTATTACCGGCACAGGAGATTCTCTTATCGCTCGCCTCAAAAGCGAAGGAATTTATTCACCTGCTGATCTTTTGTTGACCGTAGATGCCGGACGCCTCTATAGAGCACAGCGCGCTGGACTCCTGCAGCCAATGATTTCAAAAGCTCTAAATAAAAATATTCCTTCGCATTTGCGTAGTAAAGACGATCAATGGTTCGGACTTAGTATTCGCGCTCGCGTAATTGTATACTCTCGAGAACGAGTCACTCAAAATCAATTATCTACCTACGAAGCACTATCGGACCCTAAGTGGCTTAAAAAAATCTGCGTCCGTTCATCAAGCAATATTTACAACCAATCATTAGTAGCTGGGATGTTAACATCTTATGGTATCGAATTTACTTCGGCTTGGCTTGAAGGTTTAGTAAAAAACTTTGCTCGTAATCCATCGGGTGGTGATAGAGATCAAATTAAAGCCGTCGCAGCGGGCGAGTGTGACATCGCTCTCGTAAACAGTTATTACTTGGCTGGTATGCTCAGCTCCGAGGATCCGGTCGAGGTGGCAGCAGCATCAAATGTAGCTCTATTTTGGCCAGATCAAAACCAGCAGGGGACGCATATTAATATTTCAGGAGTTGGCATCACCAAATCGTCCTCTAACCCAGACCTTGCAACTAACCTCATCATTTTTTTAACAAGTGACGAAAGTCAAAAGTGGTATGCTCAAGTCAACAATGAATTTCCCCTTCGTGATGGCATCGAGTTAAATAATATCTTGAAGTCTTGGGGCGCTTTCAAAGCCAGCCAAGTCAACGTGTCTGAGCTCGGACGCCAAAATGTAGCCGCTATCAAGGCGATGGATCGAGCTGGTTGGAAATAACACCTACCACAGTCTCTGCGGCCCATAGTTCTCGCTGGCTGACCTTGCGTAACATGGCCACCTGCCTTACTGCGATATTAGCAATGCCACTATTTCTCATAATGGCGAGCTTGGCACAACCTTTCAGTAACACATGGCAGCACTTAAGTGACACTCTATTGACAGAGTATATTATAAACACATCGCTTCTAGTTTTTGGGGTCGGGATCGGGACCTTAGGGTTGGGGGTAAGTGCAGCATGGCTTAGTGCATTATGTGAGTTCCCAGGACGTAGGTTGTTAAGTTGGGCTCTACTGCTTCCAATGGCTATGCCGGCTTACATAATAGCTTACACCTATTCAGGTATCTTTGATTCCTTTGGAATACTGCAGACTTTGATTCGATCTACATTTGGGTTGGAATACGGAGATTATTATTTTCCCCAAATTCGGTCATTAGGGGGCGCTATTTGCATGTTATCTCTGGTTCTTTACCCGTATGTTTACCTTTTGGCACGTGTAGCATTCGCAGGCCAATCGCTCACCACTCTTGAATCCAGTCGAAATTTAGGCCGCGGCCCATGGAATTCATTTTTTTGCGTTTCTCTCCCTCTCGCTCGACCAGCAATTATTGCCGGACTAAGCCTTGCCCTGATGGAAACGCTGGCAGACTATGGAGCTGTGTCATACTTTGGAGTAAACACGTTCACTACAGGAATATTTAGGACTTGGCAAGGTTTGGAAGAGCTTCTCACTGCCGCCCAATTATGTGCATTTCTACTCGTCTTTGTTCTCTCTTTAATTTTTCTTGAGAGGGAATCAAGAAATAAGCTAAGGTATTATCAGAATTTTGCGCATGCAAAAACTAAATTAATCCCATTAAAAAAATGGCATGCGGCCAGCGCAATAGTTTTCCTAAGTTTTCCCATAATCATGGGATTCCTTCTACCTGCAACACAACTTTTATTGTGGGCAATAAATTATTGGCAAAAAGTTGAGAAAGCGGATTTCTTTCATCTCCTTTTGAACAGTATAACACTCGCTATAGCTGCATCTGTTATTTGCCTCGTTTTTGCGTTATTTCTATCATTCGTCAAACGCCGTTTTGGAGGAAATCGAGAGCTGGTACAAACAGAAGTAGTTAAACTCGGATATGCTGTTCCTGGCACAGTCATCGCTGTGGGCATCATGTTACCAGCGGGCTGGTTAGACCAGAAAATTAATGAACTCAGTGTGTTATGGATCGATAACAGTTTGGGACTAATTTTTAGTGGCACGCTAGGAATTCTTCTGTTTGCATATCTCGCGCGCTTCCTCTCCATATCTTTACAAGTCATAGAGTCTGGAATGTCCACCATAAAACCACATCTGGATGAATCTGCTCTCTCGTTGGGGGCCTCCCCATCGCATTTGTTATCACGCATCCATTTGCCTATCCTGCGACCAAGTTTGTTTACAGCACTACTTTTAGTCTTTGTGGAGGTTTTAAAAGAACTGCCAATCACATTAATTTTACGACCATTTAATTTCAATACACTAGCCATACGCACATATGAGCTAGCCTCAGAGGAGCAATTAATGGATGCGGCACTACCTGCATTATCGATTGTCGCTATCGGTCTAGTGCCTGTATTATTAATTACTCGCATTATCATTCAGGATAAAAACTAGTATGAGTGAACAATTGTCTCTCAATCGAGTAAGTATCAAATATTCTAATACTGCAGCAGTTACTAATGTATCTTTTGCCCTACCTAAGGGCGAAATCGGCTGTTTACTGGGACCCTCAGGTTGTGGGAAAACAAGTTTACTTCGTGCAATAGCGGGGTTCGAACCGATCCTCGATGGTGAAATAAAGTTAAAAGGTAACATTATAAGTACACCAAGCTTCAGGCAGCCGCCTGAGCAGCGCTCCGTTGGAATGGTCTTTCAGGATTTTGCTTTATTCCCTCATCTAACAGTCCAACAAAACATTGGTTTTGGTCTCACACAAGCAACTAAAGAGCAAACAGCTATTAGAATAACAGAAATGCTTGATCTGATTTCACTACAGTCACTTGCGCAGCGATATCCTCATGAACTCTCCGGTGGTCAACAGCAGCGGGTAGCTCTAGCGAGAGCCCTCGCACCAGATCCAGAGATCCTTTTGCTCGATGAACCATTCTCTAACCTTGATAGTGTGCGGCGAAGTAAGCTTGCAGCTGAGGTTCGCTCATTGTTAAAAAGACGAAGAATCACCGCACTAATGGTGACCCATGATCAGGATGAGGCCTTTGCGATGTCTGATCAGATCGTATTACTAGATCAGGGATCCGTTGCGCAAATAGGTTCGCCTAGAGATTTATATCACTATCCAGTATCAATCTTTGCTGCGGATTTCATTGGAGCGGGTAAACTTATAAATCTTGAAGTTGATGCAGCTGGCAACTTATTGAATGGTTGGGGTAAATTATCAAGTAAGCAATGGTCGGGAAAAAATGGAGGTCGCATTAAGTTGCTGATCCGACCAGATCTAGTGATATTTGATAAAAAGAAAGGACATCCGCTATTCATTGTAGAAAAGCTCTTTCAGGGAGCCAATTACCTTTATCATCTTGCCATGGCAGACGGGCAAATACTGTCATGCCTAGCACCAAATGAGATTGACCATGCGATCGGGGACGAACTACCAGTCAGGTTCAAGCTAGATCAGGCTGCAGTCTTTAAGACAGAGAGCACGTAATAAGTTGGAACAGCTTCCGATAAGCCTCCAAACAAGTGCTTCTTTACCTCCGTCTGAATAAGCATAAACCGCATGGATACTTTTTAATTCTAGATCTTATCGCTTTTGCTTTTGGTGTATGCCCTCAACCCATCTACCCTCAATCGACGACTGATTCTTAAATACATATCTGCCTTCACCATGCCTCTTACCCGAAGTGAAGTGACCTTCGTAGAACTCTCCATTTTTACAAATATACTTGCCAAATCCACTCATCTGGTTTTGGATCCATCCACCCTCATAAGAATCACCATTGACAAATGATGACCTCCCCTCCCCATGACGTTTACCATCGACAAACTCTCCCTCATATACAGCACCGTTGATATAAGAGGATTTCCCTTTCCCAGTACGTTTACCCGCTAACCAATCTCCCTCATAAACAGAGCCGTCCGGATATTTATAATTGCCGACGCCATGACGCTTGTCGTCACGCCAACCACCACTATATAGTGCTCCGCTGGGATGCCTATAAGTGCCCTCGCCATTGCGTTTTCCATGAACCCAGTTACCTTCATAAACCGCTCCCCCAGACCATTTAAACGTCCCTCTGCCATGATAAGAACCGTTTAACATTTCTCCCTCATAAGAATTCCCATTATGGAATGACATGCGTTGGTTAACAGCGTTTTCCGCTTTAATTTGCTCACTCAACTTACTCTTCGCGACAGCAAGGGCGGCAAGCTCATCTGCGTCACTTTTAAGATTACTCTCAAAGGTAATGTGGACAGGTGAAGATGGGTTCCGGTGATCACTCATAAAACTACCCTTTCAACCAAAACTATTTTCCTCAAACGAGTTAAAAATTGATATGTTGTCTATTTTTCAGGTACGATCCTCTGTTTTTCAGAATCTCATCACGCCTTGCCGATATGGTATTTTTATTTTCCGAAAGAGCCTCAGCATTTGCAATTGAGGCCTCCAATATCTCCATAATTCGTTCGGACTGTTCATGTGATTCAGACGCAACCTCGTCTATAAGCGCCTTATTTTCAGATTTTAATCGGGCATTTTCCTCGGAAGTGGCCTCTAATTCTCCTGATGTTCCTTTTAATAATTGAGAATTGATATTAATTTGGCCCGAGTTGAATGCAACAATTTTTTCGTTCGCCTCCATTATTTTGTTGTTAATCTTTATAAGGCTTGCGTTTATTCTTGCCATTTCTTCGCTTATGCTCAAAACTGCGGTGTTGAGTGAGGCACGGTTCTGTAAAAAAGTTAATTCTGCATTACTTATTTTTGCCCGAATACTTTCAGCATCAATCTCGTTTTTAGTCTCAAATGACTCTAAGATAGCTTTCCGATTTGCAAAAATTTCCTCAGTATTATGGTTTGCTAACTGCC
>MDTB01073375.1_pt1 | contig 14141 bp, 12 predicted proteins | sample 811161 | NCBI WGS metagenome assembly MDTB01 (sample SAMN05326650, study PRJNA326480) | marine metagenome | isolation source: seawater | place: Mediterranean Sea | collected 2009
CCCTCTATAAACACTCTGCAAGTCATCATTAAGGAGAAAAGATGACTTACTACTCAACTAAAACATACGGACATAACATAGGATTGGCCTGTGTGTTCCGACAACCCAACGCAGATCATTCACACTGCCATTTATTACACGGATACAGCCTTGCTTTCAAGTTCACATTTGGTTGCAATAACTTGGACAACAAAAATTGGGCCGTGGACTTTGGTGGCCTGAAGCCTTTAAAGGCCTGGCTCGAGGACAAGTTCGATCATAAAATGGCGCTTGATATAAATGACCCTCAACTTGAAAAATTAAAGGAACTTGAAAAGCACGATCTTGCTGAAGTTAGGATCTTTGATGGAGTTGGCGCTGAGATGTTTGCCAAACATGCATTTGATTTTGCAGACGAGTTGATCAAGGATAAAACAGATAGCAGATGTTTTGTGGAAAGTGTAGAGTGCATGGAACACGGAGCAAACAGTGCCATCTACAGAAAAGATTAAATCATTAGACTCGAAAATTATTGTTGGCTACAACAATAGGGAAGTTGTAATAGATGTTTACGACACGCCGTTAGGCAAAAGATTTTTAGAAGCACTTGCCGACAACCTTGTTGAAAATAGAATATTAGAAAAAAACTTTTGTTTCCTCGGTTGGGCAAGTTCTACTCGTGATTTAAATTTTTTGTGTAATGAACTTAACAAAGCGATCGAACAGATAAATTCTTTCGGTTTTGAACCTGCATACCAAAGGATAGATTCTTTCACTGTGGATGACTTCCAATATTCGGACAAACTTAAAGTTGGATTGGGACCTGAAAAGCAAACACCTGGGCTGAGATTAAAACACGAGTCCTGTAATCTACTGCATAGATATTTCGAAGATCTTCAAGGAACCGCTTGGCAATTATCCAATTATTACAAACAGGCAGATGCAGAAACAAAATATGCAATCAGGCAATTGAATAATATTTGCCATGAGATTGAAAGTTGGGTTATGAGTTACAGGAAAAGTGTCATTGATCCTGATTGGATGAGACCGTCCCAGATCACTACTTTCCTTAATGCACCAAGATATGATCTACATGAAAATGATTTTGAACTTTTTAAAATTAATCGATATGATAGAGAACTTGGTGGTGTGTATCTGCATTGGTCACAGGTTGGCAAAACACTTGTAGAAGTATACCGAGACGAACACGCACCACACATGGACGACGCTTTGTGTTCAGAGATAAATCATCAAAAATATTACTCGGGAGAATTTGACATAGAGTGGGGAGACACTATCACAGAAGAGACCCACGATTTTAAAAAAGAGGAAATGGACGGATATAGGGCATGGCTTAAAGAGAACAACTATGATTACGAAGATCCAAACCTATCGTTAGGTTATATAAAATTAGGACAAATCGATCTAAACAAAAATTTCGGCACACACAACTTTACAAAAGTTTATAACCTCATGAAAGATAATTTAAATATAAACAAAATACAAATTGTAGGAAAAGATATAACAGACAACGTCTTTCCATACACTTTGGAGAGCGACAATTGGAAACAGATACAAATCAAAGGACTAAAAAGAGGTTATGAATCACGTAGTTTGCGTTAAATGGGGCAACAAATATACATCCATGTATGCCAATGTTTTATACAACATGGTCAAGAGGCACACAACGGTACCTTTTGAATTCCATTGCATCACAGATGATGTAAAAGGCCTCGATCCAAATATAAAGACAATAATTTTTCCTAACCAGCCATGGATAAAGACATGGTGGAGCAAGTTATGGATGTTCAGTCCGGAGTTTCCTCTAAAGGGTAACATACTTTTTTTTGATCTTGACGTAATAATCCACAACAACATTGATCCTTTGTTTTCACATATGCCAGGCAAGTTTATGATCATAAGAGATTTCAACAGATGTAGAATACCGGAATGGAAACAGAGTAATTCAAGTTGTATGCGTTGGGAGGCTGGCACCATGGACCATTTGTACACAAAATTTGTTAATGATCATGTAAAAATTATGAGGCAAAATTGGGGAGACCAAGACTGGATAATGAAGGCTGGAACAGAACAGATCACACATTGGCCGGATGACTGGATTAGGTCCTACAAGTGGGAGATGATTGGTTTTAAAGACACAAAATTAAGAGACAAGTCAGGCAAATGGTATTTCAAAAAGGCTCCAAAGGTCCAAGTTGAAAACAGAGTAGCAGTGTTTCATGGACAGCCAAACCCCATGGAGTGTTCAGATCAATTTGTAATTGACAATTGGAAATAATATGAAAATAGGAATCACAGGAACCACTGCAGGAATAGGTGCAACACTAATAAAAATGCCTTATGAATTTGTGAAATTCGATAGGCATGATGGAGACCTACAAGAACCAAGTTGTGTATATGAAAAATTAAAAGACTGTGACGTTTTTATCAACAACGCATGGGAGGGTGATTGCCAGATCAAACTTCTAACATATTTTTTTGACAAATGGAGACACCAGCATAAAAAAATTATTTCAATAGGCAGTTCTGTTTGTTCATATCAACCATCCAGCAATGGTTATGGAGATTATGTGGATTTGAAAAGACAACTTAGAACAGCACACTGTGATATTGTCAATCTTAAGACTACAAAATGCAAATCATATCTTGTCAATCCAGGTGTGACAGATACGAAACTTGTGCAGTCAAGAGAGTGTAATAAAATGACCACCGATGATGTCACAAGCATTATTAAATTTGTATTGGAAAATAAATTATACATTCCGGAGATATACTTTTATGTTGAATAGATATGGATGGCAGTTTTATCATTGGCACATAGAGCCAAGTTCCAAATGCAGTTTAAAATGTCCTAGATGTCCAAGGCAGGAGCACCCTGATATTAGTTGGATGCAAAAAGAAATATCATTAACTGAATTTAAAAGGGTGTTTACCAAAGATATGTTGGATCAGGCACAGCGGTTCACCATGTGTGGTGACGTTGGAGACCCTATCTATGCCAAAGACTACATAGACATAATAGATTATATAAAATCTCACAATCCTGAAATACAAATATTCACAATCACAAACGGAAGTTATAAAACAGAAAAATGGTGGAAAAAATTTGCCGCTGTATCAAACAAACATGACACCATTAATTTCAGTGTAGATGGTTATGATCAAAAGTCAAATGATCTATATCGTGTTAACAGTCATTGGGACAGTATCATGCATGGTATGAAAATATGTTCAAACGAAAGTGACATGTTTGTGAACTGGGCAACCATTGTATTCAAATTCAACGAGACACATTTATTACAAATCAAAGGACTGGCAAAAGAACAAGGTTGTGACGCCCTGCAATTGACACATAGCACTAAATTTGGTTCTAAGTACGGTGACGCATATGGTGGGGAGTATGACCTTCTCGAACCTAGTGCAAAGTTTGTCAGCAAATCTCATAGATACGAAAGACACACGATAAACTTGTCCGGTAGGCGACCAATGCGTTTGCAATACATGAAAACAAACTTCAAAAAATTTAATGAAATCAAAAAACAATTCACCGGTGATGTTGTCCCGATGTGCTTAATTGGTAATCGTGGATTGTACATGAATGCAGAAGGAACAATTTTTCCCTGCAGTTGGACAAGTTTTCCATACAAGAGCCTAGAACACAATGGCAAAACAATAAACTGGGAGGACAGTTTTTTTGTTAAAAACAAACATCTAGTGAATGCCAAAGGAAACAGATCAATCGAAGAAATACTTAATGACGACATATGGCAGACGTTGTTTGATAGTTTTACCAACAATCCTTTTGTTGAGTGTTCACAAAAGTGTGGCAAAGAAGTGGTAGACAAAAAATACGGAGTAGGTTATTATACAAACTAATGAATAAAAGTTTTGGAAAAGTGAAAGTAAAAAGAATCAAACCTCAACTGGACGAAATACCGGAAGATTGTGGTTACGATAAAAGATTCAAATACGATATTGATATGAATGCAAACGGCATTATGGGTGAATGTATAGAATGGTGCCAGGTTAATTGCAAAAGCAGATGGGGATGGTGGTTTGACGGACCGGTATCCGACAATCCTTACCATCATAACTGGGAGGAACAGAATAGTTTTATGAGTTTTGAAAACAAAAGAGAAGCCATGGCATTTTTCTTAGCCGTTGGTTTGGCAAACATGGGACACAAACATTGATAATTAATAGTATGGAAGGTTACGAAAATCACAAATGGTTTGAGATCACTGATGAAGCAAAAAATCAGATGGAGAAACTGCTATCGAAGAATCCAGAAAAATATGCTGTCAGCCTTGAAGTACAAGGTGGTGGCTGTGCAGGTTTCAAATACGAATGGGGATTTGCAGACACCAAGGAATCCATAGGCAAAGATGATCATGTGGAAGATTGGAAGACAGGCCGTTTTGTTGTTGACGAATCATCAATGCTGTATGTTGCAGGCACCAAAATTGATTGGAAAGAAGAAGTATTTGGTTCGCAGTTTGAAATAATCAATCCAAATGCACAGTCAGGTTGTGGTTGCGGTGAATCATTCAGCATGTAATGGACACAGCATTTGTAATAGGCAACGGTGAAAGCAGACCAATTTTTCCTATAGAACATTTAAAAGACAAAGGCATCATATACGGGTGCAACGCAATATATAGAGACTATCCAAAATTATGTGATCATATAGTTGCTGTCAATCAACCGATGTATGACGAACTACTGGCGTGGCACAATAACGGTAAAGAATCACCAATGATACACGGGCCAGAAGACATCAGCAAATGGAACTACATCTGTCAAGGAGACGAAACCACGGATACTCCAAAGAATCTAAAACTTTATAGAATTTGGCGAGGTGGAGACATCAAAAAAGGCAACGAGATTAGAACAATTGATTTCACATTAAACAGAGGATCGGGCATGAGTGCAGTGCTCATGGCGGCGGAATCCGGTGTCAAAAATATTATGATATTGGCCTTTGACATATTGGGTTCCAGACAATGGGAGAGAGACACACCCAGCAGGAGTCAGAACAACATGTACAAGAACACGCAGAATTATCCATCACGTATGAGCATGAAAGCATATCTAAAATATGAATGGATGTTTCAGTTGAGACAAATTATAAGAAAATTTCCAGACACCAATTTCTATTTCATAAACAGGCGTGAGTACCTGCACGGCAATCAGTTCCTAAAACACTATTTCGATCAAGCAAATATAAAGTGTGGCATCTATGCGGACCTGCGTAGGTGGATCGACGGACAGCGTGATGATATTAAATGGTTAAGACTATAAGGTCTTTATTGTTGAACTTGCGTCGAGCTGATATATCTTTCTCATTTTGACGCCAACTTTTTGTGCGTATTTTTTGGTATCACAATATGAACAAACGTGTTTGTAATCGTTACATGCTCGGTCGGGATCTACCTTTGCTCTTGGTCTAAAAAATGTAACTCCGCAACTGTCACACTTGAAGACATACACAGTATTTTTTCTATGGAACGTGTGATAAATGCCCAGTTTGGACTGGCGTTCGTACAATCTCATGGTCTTGAGTGTTTCTATGAACATATGTGTATTTAATAAATAAGCATATAGATAATATGACTAGATTAAATATTGACACAGGAACTTTAGGAAACACTGCAACAGGCGACACAATCAGGACCGCCATGACGAAAGTAAACACGAACTTCGAAGAAGTTTACCAACTTATCGGAAACGCCGACGATGGTCTCATCACCACAACAATAACCAATGGTGACCTTAAATTACAGGCCAACGGGACAGGTATCGTAGAAATAGATCAATTACAAATCAACAACACTGCGATCACACCAATTACAACTAACAGTGACCTAACATTGAGTGCGAATGGCACAGGTGATATAGTTCTAGGTGCTGTGACCGTAGCAGATAATAAAATAACATCTAATGAATCCAATGCAAACTTACAAATCGACGCCTCAGGGACTGGAGCAGTTGAACTCTTGACAGCAAAAGTCATAATGGCCAATTTGCCCACAAGTAATCCAAATGTTGCTGGACAGTTGTTCAGAGACGGCACGGATCTTAAGGTAAGCACAGGCTAATAGCCTTTAAACGTAATACATTAAAACCACTAAATATTAGTTGATATGGCACAACAAGTAATAGATGTAGGGACAAGTGCGGATAGCGGTAACGGTGATTCGCTGTACGAGGCTGGCAATAAGATCAACAACAATTTTGGTGATTTCTTTGATCTCACACCGGTCAAATCTGACATCAAGTTCCTCGGCAACAACATCACCGCAAGATTATCCAACGCAGACATCATGGTACATCCTAGCGGCACAGGTACTGTGCTGTTTCCTGGCATTAGATTCAATGACAACAACATTGAGGTTCTTAACAGCAACGATGATCTTAAAATAACAGCAAATGGATCTGGGCGTGTCACAATAGCAGGACTTGGATTTGGTGGCACAACAATCAGTTCAGACGATTCCTCTTCTGTCAACATAAATGAAAATTTAATTGTCGATGGTGACTTCACTGTGGCCGATGGTTTTACTTTCAGCGGTGCACAGACCTTTGCCACAGGCACTACTTTTGGTACTTTGACTATTGCCAATGGATCAATCACAGATTCCTCAGGTGCAATTAGTTTTGGAAATGAAAATTTGACCACAACAGGAACACTTGCCGCGGGAGATGACTCTGTAATAGGAAACTTGACATTGACTGATGGATCAATTACAGATTCCTCAGGTGCAATTAGTTTTGGCAATGAGAATATCAGCACAACCGGAAACCTATCAGCGGGCACGACTACGTTTGACGCATTGACAGTGTCCGGGGCGACTTCTTTTGCGGCGCCTGTCACTGTGGACAGTCTATCTTTCAACGACAATATAATTTCTACAAGCACAAACGCAGACCTTGAGCTGACACCGGGAGGCACGGGTGTTGTAAACGTGTCCAACATGACAATAGATTCCTCAATAAATTTCACGGACAATGTGATCAAGGTCACAACCTCAAATGCGGACATGGTGCTTTCTGCCAATGGTACCGGTTCGGTAGTAATAAACAATTTAGATCTAGATTCCGGCACTATCGATAACACGATAATAGGAGCCAACGATCCATCTTCAGGATTGTTCAGTACTTTGAATTACACAACACTTGTAATACCAAACAAAATTACTTTTTCAGGCAACACAGTTTCAACTAATAGATCAAATGACAATCTTGAGTTTGCGGCCAACGGCTCTGGAAACGTTGTAATAAATGGTTTGTCACTTCCCAATTCCGACGGATCCACTGGTGCCTTCATAAAAACAGACGGAAGCGGGGCATTATCATTTTTTGCCAGTTCGATAGCATTCAGTGAATCAACTATCGTGGACAACCAACAAACTATTGGTTTCAGTTCTAAGACCATAATAGATTCCAACACAGCAATTGGTTCGCATGAACAATTACAGTCTGACGCAGTTATGCTTGACAGTTTTGATCAAAGCAAGTATGACAGTGCATGGTACATAGTTCTAAGCAGAAACAAGGCGGCGGACAGTGCCATAGAATTCCAAATACAAAAACACGTCTTGGCACAGGGCACGGAGGACGGATCGACCTTTGACTCATTCTCTGGTTCATCTCAGATTGTAAGATCATCAGCCAGTGACAAGGCTCCTGAACTTGCAAGTGACGTTAGGTCCGCTGTCAGCAAAGTAAGACTGTTGGGACGGGCAGGTTTACTTGCAGACTCATCGGTATCCACAGACAATGCCGTGACTTTCTTTAGAATTGGTCTTGGAGACAATGACTCTTCAGGTACGCAGGCCGCTTCAGGACTTGCACAGACACTTTTGACCGCTGACCTGGATTCGGCGGCGGCCACCCTAGACAGTTGGGCCATAGCAGATCACAGGGCGGCCAAATATTTCATATCCATCAACAACACAACAACCAATGAAGTTTCTTCCACAGAGGTGATGTTGATACATGATGGCACAGACGCATACGTAACAGAATACAACACAATAATTTCAAATGGAGAATCTACACCTTTGGCAACTTTCACTGCTGATATTAGTGGCGGCAACGCCAGACTAAGGGGAGCGAACGGAACAGCAGGGACCTGCAGAGTTGTGATGTACAGAATACTACTTGCCGACGACACTTCGGCCGCTGATGGAACCTATGTTGATGTGCTTGGTGCCAAGGACGTCACCAACACCGGACAAACAACAATCGACACCGACACATTCAGAGGCACAGCATCTCCGGATGTAAGTTCCCAGAAGGTTATTAGTACTTTTGCCAACACTTTTGACAGTGTTTGGTATCATGCAACACACAAGGACATTACAAATGGCGAATTCGCCATGCACAAATATTCAATAAACCAAGGCATCACAAGCGATGGCAGTACGCAACAGGCCGGTATAACAGACTCATCAATTTTACAAACAGGCGCAATGAACGACATCAACACTGTGGACGTTGGCATAAGCGGATCAAACATTCAATTGTTGGCGACAGGGGTCAACGATGGCTCCACGGCAATACTCAATGCAACAAGTTATTTTGCAATAGGAGTTGGAGATAACACCGCAGATGCCACATCAGGTAGAATTAAAACCGTAGCAGGTGTCAGTGTTGCAGGAAATGTCGAAACCAAAATTGATCATGTTACTGCCACTGGAAACACACAAGGTTCGGTGGCGTCAACAAGAACAGGTGCAGAATTTACTGCCAGCGAATTCAACGGTGCATTATACTTTTTGGTCACACGTGATGTTGCTAACGGCAGTTTTGAAACACAGAAAGTTTCAGTGATGCACAATTACAATGACGCTTTTTTGACATCATCGTCAGTTACCAGCACGGATGAGGGTGACACACATCCAACATTTGATGCTGACATGGTAACAGCAGATGACAGCTCATCAAAAATAAGATTAAGAATGACAGACGGTGACGGATCAAGTGTTACACCATCGAACACAATGAATTACTTCAGAATAGGAATCGGTGACGATGACTCCACAGGGTATGTGGGCGAACTGACTTTGGTCAACGACATCACGCATGTTAACATCATAGACAGCAGTGCTGTGGTGCTTGATTCATTTACAAAAACATCACACGTTGGAGCAAAATATTTCATAAACGTAAAAAATCAATCTACAGGTGAAACAGGCAATTTAGAATGCCTTATCACACACGACAACACCACTGGTTATGTAATTTCATACAACGAATTTTTCTCAGGCAACAACAGTCTTATTACGTTGACCGCGGACGTAAGTGGTAACACACTCAGTTTGCGAGGTTCTGCCACAGCGGGTGGTAGCACCAAGGTAATAGTACACAGAGTAGTTGCATTCGGTGATTCAGAGTCTGATGATGCCAATTCAGACAGCACAAGAAAAGTGATAGGAAATGTCGTAACGTCAAGCACAGCCACAGAATTTGACTCATTTCAATCGAGTGACACTGATGCAGTTCATTATGTCATAACCGGTCAAGGTGGAACTAATGAAAATTACATATGCGAAGCCACAGTGGTCACAGATGGCACAGAAGTTTTTGTATCACATGGACCTAGTATTACTACCAAAACTGGTGAAATAGAACTATTAGAACTTTCTGCTACCATATCAGGAGGCACTGTGAGTGTCAAAGCCGCTTCAACATCTGGAGCAACTGCGGTGCAGGCATTTGCAATTAGACTGAAGGCACCAACCAGTGTGGCAACTACTGTGGACAGTTTTGCAACTGCTGACACGAGAGGAGCAAAATATTATTTCAGTGTGACCAATGCGGCCTCTGGAGAAGTTTCAAACATGGAGGCATTGGTGGTGCATAATGGTTCGGACGCATTTGTAACTGTCTACAACGAGCATCACTCAAACACAGACTTATTGGATGTCACTGCAAATATCGTTGGTAGCAACGTGGTGGTGACAGGAACACCTTTTGTGGCTAACAGCACTGTGAAATTTTACAGGATTGATTTGGCCGACAACGAATCTGATTCCACAGGCACAGACTTCAACACTATTGGTGCTGTCACAGTTTCCAGCTCGGACACTGCCATTGACACATTCGAAGACACTTCATTCACTGGCGCCCATTACGTCATTGTTGGCTTCAACAACAGTGAGTCGTCGGCATCGATATTGGAGGCGACTGTGTTGTCTAATGGCACACAGGCTTTTGTGGCAGAAGGTCCATTTGTTTCATCAAAAGGCACAGCACAACTAAATTTAACAGCGGCACACAACGGGTCCAGCACAGTGACTCTATCAGCATCTGCAACTTCCGGTTCGTCAACAACTGTTAACGCATTCAGGATACACATGTTGAGGGGTGACGCAACACCATTTACAGAACTTGATTCATTTGCACATTCTGATTCGCAGGGAGCAAATTATATCATTGCCATGAAAGATGCATCAAACAGGGTACAGATGTCTGATGTCATGCTGGTCAGTGACGGTACGGACGCATACCACACCGAACTTGACATCAACAGTGAATCAACAAGTGCGCCTTTCATTACTTTGACTTCGGCCGTGGACGGTGATAATGTCAAACTTAGAGCTGAAAGCACAATAGAAAACACAACAACAGTGACCAACGTTTGGAAAGTGCCTCTAACAAGGGCAACAGGAAATCCACAGTCGGTGGCGACACTTGACACATTTGACAAAACGACCCACAGAAGTGCTTTTTATAATGTCACCATCAGTGATTCAAACGCAGGTGCACTAGGAAACTACGAAACATGTGAACTTAGGGTTATACATGATGGTACCGACTCTTACATATCTGTGTTTGGAAGAACAAGTTCGAGTGGCTCGGATTTGGTTACATTTACTACAGATGTCAGCGGCAACGATGTAAGGCTACGAGGCTCGATAAGTACTACTAACGACCATGTAGTTACTGTGGTAAGGAGATTAGTGAATTTATAGTATGACACAATTAATTTTAAATGTAGGCGCAAACGCAAACGACGGAACGGGAGATACCTTACGAGATGCTATGATCAAGGTGAACACCAATTTCACCGAAATTTATGCATCACCAGGCTTTGACCTAACAACAATACAAGTATCCGGAAACGAAATACGAGCAACCAGGACAAATGATGACCTAGTCTTCAAGCCGGCCGGATCCGGTGCGGTCGTGTTTCCTGCAATTCAGATCAGGGGCAACAACATCGAGGGCACAAGGTCAAACGAGGATATTAATCTTCTACCGTCTGGGACTGGTAACATTGTTTTTGGTGCTATACAGATCGCAGGAACAACTTTAAGTTCCACTGACTCCACATCCATTAACATTAATGAAGGACTGATAGTGGACGGCACACTGTCTGTGTCTGGTTCAACAACATTCTCAGGAAGCATATCTGCTGGTTCAGGTTCTACAGTTGGAAATATTACTCTTGCAGATGGTTCAATAACAGACTCAAGTGGTGCAATTAGTTTTGGCAATGAAAACCTAACAACCACAGGAACTGTTACCGCGGCTACAGGTTCCACAATTGGTAACCTTACCCTAGCAAATGGATCAATTACAGATTCATCCGGGGCCATAAGTTTTGGAAATGAAAATCTAAGCACAACTGGTACTCTGGATGTTGACGGAACAGCAACACTTGGAGCATTGACTGTTACATCACTTAATATAACAGGTTCCTTGGCTGTTGACAATTTGAACTTTCAAGACAACGAGATAACATCTGATTCTAATGCAGACATTCGACTGACACCGGGTGGTACAGGATCGGTTGTAATTGACAATCTTACAATTGATGACAACATCAACATCACGGACAATGAAATTAAAACAACAGTATCAAATTCAAATTTAGTGATATCACCTTCCGGCACAGGCCAAGTGTCAATCGCCAAAGCGGATATCAATAGTGGTAACATTGACGGAACAGCAATAGGAGCCACAACACCGGCCGCTGGAACATTTACAACTTTGACTGTGACAACAGCCTTAGCACTTGAACAAGTGACGATAGATGACAACACCATCAGCACAAACTCATCAAACGCTAATCTTGAATTATCAGGAAACGGAACAGGTGGTGTAACAATAAGTGGTTTCACCTTTCCCACTTCAGATGGATCTACTGGACAGTTTTTAAAGACAGATGGATCTGGCACACTTTCATTTGCCACTGCAGGTGCCTCATTAAATCATTCGGATCTTGCTGATGCCACAACAACTGTGGCAAGTTCGGCAACTTCTGTTTTAAACACCTTCTCAACATCAACTTACAGAAGTGCAAAGTATTTTGTTTCGGCTTCGGACGCCTCGAACAGCAGATTTGAAATGGTCGAGTTCAATGTGGTGCATGATGGTTCTGACGCTTACATATCTATATTTGGTTCAACAACAGATTATACAGGTCCATTAACAACATACACAGCAGACGTTAGTAGTGGTAATGTTCGGGTATTAGTGACAAATATAAGCGACAATAGTATAGTTTTCAAGTTTCAAAGAATTGCTGTTGATTTATAATTTACATTAGGTTTACAAAATCATTGATAAATAAACTTATCAAAAGGGGAAAAACGCATGGCACAACAAAGTATTAACATAGGATCAAGTGCAAACGACGGAACAGGTGATCCGTTACGAACAGCATTTGATAAAATTAACGACAATTTTACAGAATTATATGGCTCTACAGCAGAAGCCAATGATCTAATAGAAGATTCAACACCACAGTTAGGTGGTGATCTTGATGTTAACGGCAGAAGAATTACTTCCGCAAGATCTAACGAAGACATTATTTTATTACCAAATGGCACGGGTGGTGTCGTTGCGAGTGCAGTTAGAATTGCAGGCACAACTTTAAGTTCAGATGACTCAGCATCAATCACAGTTGCTGAAGCATTTCAAGTAAACGGTGCAACAAATATTGATGGTGCTTTAACGGCAACATCAACTTTGGCAGTTACTGGCACATCAGCATTCACGGGAGCGGCAACTTTTACAGGTGCCACTACGGTTAACAACGCTCTAACAGCCAATAGTGTGACGACAAACACTATCGCATCAAACGGATCAAATGCAGACCTTTCGATACAGCCAAGCGGAACAGGAGACGTATTAATAAGTGCGTTAAGAGTAAACGGCACAACACTTGATTCATCTGATTCAACTTCAGTAAACATCAATGAAAACACTGTTGTTGATGGAACTTTAAGTGTAAGTGGAACAAGCACATTGACAGGCAATGTCACAGCATCGGGTACACTGACTGTGACTGGAATTTCCACTTTCGGTGATCAGTTAGATGCAGAGAGTATTAGCACAACAACTATTACTTCAAATGGTTCAAATGCAGATTTAAGTTTACAACCAAGTGGTACTGGTGACGTTTTAATCAGTGCATTAAGAGTTAACGGTACAACACTTGATTCATCTGATTCAACTAAAGTTACGATAGCAGAAGCAGTTGATGTAACAGGTGCATTGGATGTCGCAGGGGCAACAACAGTTGCGGCGATCACAGCATCGGGCACAGCAACATTCAATGGTGCAGTAGCAATTACTGGAGCAACAGGCATAGGAGATTTAAACATTCTAGCAGACGGTACAATAACATCTGACTCTAACGGTGACATTGTTATTGACCCAGCAGGAACAGGTGCAATAGTTCTTACAGGACCAATCACAGCAACAGGTACACAGACAACAACAGGACAACTCAACGTAGACAACTTGAGAATGGACGGAAACGCAATAACGGCAACTGACACCAATGGTGGTATTACAATAACACCAGACGGATCAGGTGGTATTACACTTGGTGGTGAAGTTGTTGGTGTAACAAATGAATTAAATGCTACAGACATAGAAGTTTCAAACGTATTAAGAGCAAACAAGATACAGAGTGATACTTCTGACGCTGATATTGAAATTAGTTCACAGGGTACAGGTGCTGTTGCAGTCAGTTCTCAATTGACTTTGACAGGATCATTCCTGCCAGCAATACACACATTCACGGCAACGGACTCTGTAACAATAGCGGAACACGCCGGAAGAACTTTACTGCTTGGTGAAGTAGGTGGTAACGCGGCAGTGACTTTAACACTACCAGCGGC
>MDTB01083627.1_pt1 | contig 14141 bp, 11 predicted proteins | sample 811161 | NCBI WGS metagenome assembly MDTB01 (sample SAMN05326650, study PRJNA326480) | marine metagenome | isolation source: seawater | place: Mediterranean Sea | collected 2009
GGGGATAAGTTTTTTGACATACTTATTAAAAAATTAAATTGTTTAGAAAGTGGTTATATTATTTTAAAAGGATTTTAATTAATACTACATTTAGTATATGGAAAAAATTGTAATTGTTGATTTTGGCTCTCAATATACACAACTTATTGCTAGAAGAATTAGAGAATTATCTGTTTTCTCAGAAATTATTCCTTTCTCTAGTTTTTCAGATATTGATTCTCAAACTAAGGGAGTTATATTATCTGGTGGTCCATGTTCAGTTACTGATCCTAATTCTCCTAAAATAAACACTTTAAAAATTAGAAAAAAGGTTCCTGTTTTAGGTCTTTGCTATGGCGCTCAATTGTTAGCAGATCAAGAAAATGGCGAGATTTTGAAATCTGAAATTAGAGAATACGGTAGAGCAAAATTAAATTTTGTTGATAGTTTTTCTTTAATGAGTGATGTTAATTTAAACTCACAAGTTTGGATGTCTCATGGAGATACAATTTCAAGTATTTCTAGTAAATCAAAAGTGATTGCAAGTACTGAAGACGTGAAAATAGCTGGTTTTTCTCTTAATAATGAAAACACATTTGGTCTTCAATTCCATCCTGAGGTTTATCATACTACTGATGGAGTAAAAATATTAGATAATTTTTTAACTAAAATTTGTAAATGCGTAAAGTCATGGAATATGGATTCATTTATTAATAAATCTATCCTTGATATTAAGACTAAGGTTGGTGATGATAAAGTTCTGTTAGGGTTGTCAGGCGGAGTTGACTCTAGTGTTGCAGCACTTTTGTTAAATAAGGCAATTGGTAACAATTTATTTTGTTTTTTCATTAATAATGGTCTTTTAAGGAAAAATGAATTTAATGACGTTTTAAATTCATATAAATCTATAGGGTTAAATATTCAAGGAATAGATTCTAAAAAAAATTTTATTGATGCATTAAGTGGAGTTTCAGATCCAGAATTAAAAAGAAAAATTATTGGAAATAAATTTGTAGAGATTTTTGAACAAGAAGCTAAGAAAATTGGTGGAGTAAAATGGCTTGGTCAAGGAACAGTTTATCCTGATGTCATTGAGTCTATTTCTGCAACTGGCGGTCCTTCAGCTAAAATTAAATCACATCACAATGTTGGTGGATTACCAGAGAAAATGGATTTAAAAGTTATTGAGCCATTAAGAGAAATTTTTAAAGATGAAGTAAGAAAAGTTGGGGCAAATTTGGGATTAGCTAAAGGAATTCTTGACAGACATCCTTTTCCTGGACCTGGACTTGCAATAAGAATTATTGGAGAAGTAAATAAAAAAAATTTGGAAATTTTGAGAGAAGTTGACCATATTTTCATCAAATCTTTAATTGACAATAAGCTTTACAATGACGTATGGCAAGCTGGTGCAATGTTTCTCCCTATTAAAACTGTCGGTGTTATGGGAGATGAGAGAACATATGAAAATGTAGTTTCATTAAGAGCCGTAACTTCAACTGACGGTATGACTGCTGATTGGGCTCATCTTCCAGCTAATTTTTTATCTACTGTTTCCAATAAAATAATTAATAAAGTTAAAGGAGTTAATAGGGTGGTCTACGATATTAGCTCAAAACCCCCAGCTACCATTGAGTGGGAATAATTAAAGTCTATGAAACATTTCTTATTATTTTTAATTTTTCCATTCTTTATTTTTTCTCAAAAACAAGAAATTAAAACTAGTAGTGATTTTATTATTCATTATCTTTCAGATGATGACACATATCATAGTTTAAAATTAAAATATGGAATATCAAAAAGAAAAATTATTAAATTAAATCCAGAATTAAAAAAATGTAAGTTTCTAAGTGATTGTCCTGAAGTATTAGAAATTAAAATTTTCATTAAAGATCAGAGTCTGCTTGTTAATAATCTTGTAGGCGATACAATTTCAAACATAGATTCTTTATTTCTTAAGGAAGATTTAAATGACTTTTCAGTTGTTCCTGATTTAATTTTAAATTCATTGAATGATACTTTAATTTCCGAAAGAAAAGACACAATTGTTAATATTTCTATTCTACTTCCTTTTTTTTCAAATTCAACTGACTCAATTATATCTAGCTACCCTTTCGATAAAATAAAAAAAACAAACTTTCATAGAGAATCTAGAATTTCTTTAGATTTTTACTCTGGTTTATTATTTTCTTTTAATGAGTTTTTTGATGACACTAATCTAAAATTAAACCTTAATGTTTTTGATACTTATCATAGTATTGATACTTTAAAAAACATGTTAACTTATAATGATTTAAATTCAATGGACATTATTTTCGGACCGTTATATCAAGAAAATTTTGATTTTATATCCAATAAAATTACAAATTCAAATATCACCTTAGTTTCTCCTCTTCAATCTAACTCAATAAATAAGGACTATAATCAAAATAAAATATATTTTTTTGAATCTGATAGAGTTGAAAAAATATCATATACTGCTAATTATATCTATAATAGATTTATTAAAGAGTTGAGTTCCAATAGTGTTTCTATTTTTTTAAAAGAAGATGAAAAAAAAGAAAGGAAAATAATTTCTGATCATTTGAAAGAGTGGAAAAGTAATGTGGTTTATTATGAAATTGACACACCAACTATTTCTGAATTCATGACTGATGAGGAAATCAACTCACTTTCTGGTATTTTTTTCATACCATCCAATGATCCTGTTTTTGTTTCTGATATTATTTCTAGGCTTCATGCTTTAAAAGATGGTTCTATGGTTGTTTTTTGTAGTGATGATATTTTAGATTTTTCATTAATTCCTCACTCAGAATTATATGATTTGAATGTGCGTTTTTTTAGTGAAAGTAAACCTTTTTTTGACAAAAGTGATTTTATAAAATCTTTTTATGAATATTTTTCAATTCATCCGCAAAACAAGTATGTTTACCAGGGTTATAAATGTGGGCTGTATTTTTTAAAAAATTTTTTTGGTAATTTAATTTCTTCAGAAAAAAGTTTTTTTGGAACTTATTATAATTTTGTATTAAAAGAAAATAATATATATAGAAATGAAGCATTTAAATTGTGGAAATATGAAAAGCATAGTATAGTTGAAATGTTAGAGACTAACGAAAATCAATAATTTCCCAAGTATTATATTTTTCTTTTAATGATTTAATGTTAAAGTTTTCGTATAAGAAAAGTTCTTTAAAATTATTTTCAAATTCATCGTTTTCGTAAAAGATAATTTCTTGTTTTTTTTCATTATCATTAAGTTTTTTGTTTTTTTCACTTGATATTTTATATAAAACTTTATCCTCTTTATTGTTTAAAGGATATTTTATTTCAAGCTCTATATTTAAATTTAATTTTTCAATTTTTCCAGAGACGAAGTATCTGTTGTTTTGTTTATTTTTTTTAATATCCTCAATATGAAATTCTTTAATAAATTTTGAATAAAAAAAACATTTTTCTTTTTCTTTTTCTGTTAAAGAATATATTTCTAATTCTTCATGTTTATGATCTAGTTTTAGTATAATTTCACCATTACTTTTTATTTCATTTTTATAATTTTTTTGTACAAACTCAAAATAAAGTTGATTTTTTTTTTTTATAATTTTCATTTCATAATCAAATTCTTTTTTTGTTTGTATTGAAAATGGATTTTCACAAAATTTAGAATTAAGATAATCCAATACAATTTTTTTTTCTTTTTTTATTTCTTTTTTTTGAGAATAAGAAAATAAAGTAGAGAAAATAAAAATTAATATTATTTTAAACATTTTTCATTTTTTTTAATAAATCTATTAATTCCTCTTCTGATTTAACTAGAACTTCTCTGGATCTACTGCCATCAGATTTACCAACTATACCTACCATTTCAAGTTCATCCATGATTCTTCCTGCTCTGTTATAACCTAATTTCATTTTTCTTTGTAACATAGATGTTGAGCCTTGTTGTTGTATAACTACTAGCCTTGCAGCATCTTCAAAAAACTCATCTTTTTCACCCCCTGTATTTGAAATGCTTTTTTTGTCATTTGAATTAGAATATTCAGGGAGATCGTATCTTTTTGGATACACCTTTTGTTCTTCAATAAATGATGTGATTTTTTCTACTTCTGGCGTGTCTATAAATGCACATTGTATTCTTAATAAATCATTTCCTGTAGAAATTAACATATCACCTCTTCCAATTAGTTGATTAGCCCCGCTAGTATCTAAAATAGTTTTACTGTCTATACTTTGAGAGACTCTAAATGCAATTCTTACAGGAAAGTTTGCTTTTATTGTGCCAGTGATGATATTCGTAGTAGGTCTTTGAGTAGCTATTATTAGATGTATGCCAATTGCTCTTGCTAGTTGAGCTAATCTAGCTAACGGAATTTCTATTTCTTTGCCTGCAGTCATAATTAAATCAGCAAACTCATCAATTACTAAAATTATATATGGTAAATACTTGTGTCCATTTTTTGGATTTAATTTACGTGATTTGAATTTCTCATTATATTCTATTATGTTTCTAACACTTGCGGATTTTAAAAGATCATATCTATTGTCCATTTCAAGGCATAAGGCTTTTAGTGTAGTAATTACTTCTTTAGTATTAGTAATAATTGCATCATCATTATTTGGTAGTTTAGCTAGAAAGTGTTTTTCAATTTTATTGTATAAAGTTAATTCTACTTTTTTTGGATCTATTAATACAAATTTTACTTCTGATGGATGCTTCTTAAATAATATAGAACAAATAATAGCATTTAAACCAACAGATTTTCCCTGCCCTGTTGCCCCAGCCATTAATAAATGAGGCATTTTAGCTAGATCTGCAATAAATGTTTCATTAGAAATAGTCTTTCCAATAGCAATTGGAAGTTCAAATGAGTTTTTTTGAAATTTATCTGATGAAATAACAGATTTCATTGATACTATACTTGGATTTTGATTTGGCACCTCTATACCTACAGTTCCTTTTCCAGGTAATGGAGCAATAATTCTAACTCCAGTTGCTTTAATTCTTAAGGCAATATCGTCTTCTAGATTTTTTATTTTGGATATTTTTATGCCTTCTTTAGGTACTATTTCATATAGTGTAATTGTTGGCCCAACCTCAGCATTCATTGCAGTAATTTCAATTTTAAAATGCAAAAGAGTTTCTATTATTATTTTTTTATTTTGCTCTAATTCATTTTCATTTATTACTATTTCATTATCATATTGCTTTAGAACTTCTAAGGTTGGAAAGATATAATTTTTTAATTCTAATCTGGGGTCAAAACTTTGAATAGATTCAGTTGTTATCTTTTCATCTTTGACTTTTTTAATTTCAAGTTTTGGTTCATTAATTTTATTTATGTGGGATTCGTCAGATTTTTTAACTTCAATTTTTTCTGAAATATTTTTTTTGGTTTGATTATTTATTATTTCGTTTTTATTTTTAATGTTTTTTTTAAAAGAAAATAATCGATTATTTATTTTAAAATGGGAAATTTTAAAAGTAGAAACAGCCCATATAATAAACCAAGCAGTTAAAATCATAATAACTCCTAAATTTCCAATTAATGTATTTAGGTTTTCATTAATGTTTTGACCAATTATACCTCCGGCTCCTTTTGGTTCTAGTTGTAAATTCAGCATGCCTAAAAAAATCATTCCCCATATAATCAACAACGTACTTTTTTGAAAGAAGTAATAAAAATTAAATTTTAAATTGAATATTAATTTTATTGAAGCAGAAAATAAAATTACGACGATACCATAAGCATTAATACCTAAATTTGATATAAAAAAATATGATAAGTAAGATCCAATCCATCCAAGTAGGTTTTTTGCTTGAGTTGAATAGTCCCAGCCTGATTGAAGTTGATCATAATCTGCTTTCCAATTTAACCAAAATGAATTGAATGATATAATTAAAAAAACAGAGATTAAAAGTAATATTAAACCAAATATGATTTTCTTTTGTCCTTGCGCATTACTTAATTTTAGTTTTAATTGTTTAGTCATCTAATTCCAAAAATTTTTTTCTTTATTTAAAAAACGTTTAATTCCTAATAGACAATCAGTATTTTTTCTTGATCTCGCATTTATTTCACATGCTAAATTCATTTTTTTTTCAAATTCAAAAAAATTATAAAGCATGTTTTTTGTTTCAGAAACAGATTGGGGTGAGGAATTTTTTAAAAATCTTTTAATATATAATTCTACTTCTTTGTCAACTTTTTCTGATTTAACATTATAGTTGATAAGATTTATTTTATGTGCTTTTTTAGAATCTAATATTTCGCCAGTTAAGAATAACTCTTTACTTATAAAATCATTTACTCTTTTTGAAAGAAATGTACTAACTAAAGCGGGAACAAAACCAATTTTAACTTCTGAATACCCAAATTTTGCTTTTTCAGTCCCGAAAATAACATCACATGCAGTTGCTAGCCCACATCCTCCAGCAATAGCTGCTCCATTCACTTTAGCAATAACTAGTTTTTTAATTGATAATATTTTCTTAAAAAGTGCCATTAAGTTTTTAGAGTCTTTTAAATTTTTTTCATAAGAATTATTTTGCATTTCTTTTAATTCTTTTAAATCAGCTCCAGCACAAAATATTTTTGATGAAGATTCTAAAATGATAACTCTACATAATTTATTTTTAGATAAATTCTCAAAAGCATTTATTAGCTCTGTAATTAAATTTTGATTTAAAGCATTGCCATTTTCTGCACAGTTAAGAATAATTGAGAAGACATATTTATCTTTATTTTTAATTAATATACTTTTATTTGACATTTTGATATAATGTATATAATTATATAAATCTAGTTATTTTATTTTATCTAATGTGCTGTTAGTTTTCTTTAATAACCTTTTTGTATAACTTTGAGTCTTTTAAATTATTTTATGTTTTGAAATTTTCTATTAAAAATGAATTTAACACCTTAAATAAGGTTATTTTAGGAATCGCCAATGATTTAGGAGGAATTCCTTTAATTCAAGATGTTTATGATCCTCAAACAAGGAAACATGTATTACAAAATACATTTCCTGAGGAGGATCAATTGATTTCAGAATTAAATGCATTTAAAAAAATTTTAGAAAAGTATGATGTAGATGTTTTAAGGCCAAAAAACTTGAAATCAATTAATCAAGTTTTTACAAGAGATATTGGTTTTGTAATTGATGATGTTTTTTTTGTATCAAATATAATAAAAGATAGAGAAAGGGAAATAGAAGGGATTAATCATATTTTATCTTATTTTGATAAATCAAAAGTTGTCTTTTTACCAAATGATATCAGAGTAGAGGGTGGTGACGTAATTATATATAATGATTATATTTTTATTGGTATTTGTAGTGATTATGATTTTGCCACAAAGAAAGTTGGAAGAACAAATAAGAAGTCTGTTGATTTTTTTAAAAAGTTTTTTCCTAACAAAAAGGTATATGGTTTTGAATTAAAAAAATCAGACACTTCTATAGAAGATAATTGTTTACATTTAGATTGTTGTTTTCAGACATTAGGTCTTGGTCATATTTTGATTTGTTACGATTCATTTAGTAAAAGAAAAGACATTGATTTAGTTAATAAATTATTCTCAAAGAAAAATATAATAGAGATATCTAATGAGCAAATGGTTCATTTGAATACAAATCTGTTTTCCATCTCTAAAAATATAGTGGTCTCAAATAAAAATTTTAAAATTTTAAATAATATTTTGTTAAAATTAGGATATATAGTAGAAGAAGTTGAATATTCTAGTATTGCTAAAATGGGAGGTCTTTTTAGATGTTCAACTTTACCTTTAAAAAGAATATGAAGCAGTCTACATCAAATTTATTTCTTATAAGGCCTTATAAATTTTTCGGCAACCCAGAGACTTCAATAAATAATTATTTTCAGGAGGATGGTTTGGGTAATAATAATTATAGTATAAATCAAAAAGCTTTAGTGGAATTCGATAATTTTTTCAATGTTTTAAAAAACAACAACATAAATGTCTTTTTATTTAATGATACTCCTTATCCTATTACCCCTGATTCTATTTTTCCAAATAATTGGATTTCTACATATCAAGATGGTAAGATTTTTATTCACTCTATGTTTGCAAAAAATAGAAGGCTTGAAAGAAGAAGTGATATAATTGCTTTTTTAAAGGAAAATTTTTCTTTTTCTCAGATTTTTAATGATGCTGAATTCAATGAAAAAAATAATAATTTTTTAGAGGGAACTGGTAGTATGGTTTTAGATAGAGTGAATCAAATAGTTTATGCTGCGTTATCTGAAAGAACATGTCAAGATTTATTAAATGAATTTTGTAAAAAAATAAATTTCCAACCTATAGTATTTTCTGCTTACCTGAATTATAATCATAGAAAAGTTATTTACCACACTAATGTAATGATGAGTATTTGTGAAAATTTTGCTATAGTATGTTTAGAGTCTATTGCTAGCAAGAATGAACAAAATAAAATTATTGACTCTCTAGATAAGACAAAAAAAAAAATTATTACAATTTCTTTAGATCAAGTAAATAATTTTTGTGGTAATGTTTTGGAGGTTAAAAATAATAAAGATGAAAATATTCTGATAATGAGTTCTAGGGCTTTTAATTGTTTTTCAAAAAATCAGAAAAAAATTATAAATAGCTTTTGTAAAATTGTACATTCACCGTTAGACACTATTGAAAAATATGGAGGGGGAGGGGCTAGATGCATGTTGGCGGAAATTTTCTTAAATAAAATGTAATGACAATAGATTTTTTAAATAAAAAAATAGAAAAATCAATTAATGATTTATATAATGTGGATATCCCTTCTAATGTTTGTCAAATTAATAAAACAAAATCAGATTTTGAAGGTGACTTTACGTTAATAATTTTCCCTTTTTTATCTTTTTCTAAGACAGATTTATTAACTACAGCTAATGAAATAGCAAATATTTTAAAAGATTTTGATGAGATTGATTCTTTTAATATTGTTAAAGGTTTTTTAAATTTGAATTTATCAGATGGATTTTTATCAAATCTTTTTAAAACGGCTGTAGAATCTAAAAATTATGGTTTTTTGTCATCTAAAAGTAATTCTGAAACTACATTAGTTGAATTTTCATCACCAAACACAAATAAACCTCTTCATTTAGGTCATATTAGAAATAATTTAATTGGATTTGCTATTTCCAATATTTTTAAGGCTTGTGGTCATAATGTAAAAATGGTGCAAGTTATTAATGACAGAGGAATTCATATATGTAAGAGTATGTTAGCATGGCTTAAATATGGAAATGGTAAAACGCCCGCTTCTGAAAAAGTAAAAGGTGATTTTTTTGTTGGTCAGTATTATATTTTATTTGAAAAGAAATTAAAGGAGGAAATAAATAAAATAGGTGATAAAAATATAATTCCAAATATTTTAATTGAAGCTCAAGAGATGTTGGTTAAATGGGAAAATAAGGACCCTGAAATTATTAAACTATGGAATATGATGAATAATTGGGTTTATGAAGGAATGGATATAACATATAAAAAATTAGGGATTGTTTTTGATAAAAATTATTATGAAAGTGATACTTATTTAGATGGAAAGCGTATAGTAAATGAATTTCTAGATAAAAATATTTTTTTTAGTAAGGAAGATAACTCTGTTTGGGTTGATTTGAGTAAATATAATTTAGATGAAAAATTATTATTAAGATCTGATGGTACAGCAGTATATATGACTCAGGATATAGGTACAGCTTTTTCTAGGTATAAAGATTTTAACTTTGACAATATGATATATGTTACTGGTAATGAGCAAAATTATCACTTTCAGACGTTATTTAAAATTTTAGAAAAATTAAGTTGTCATTGGGCTAAAAAATGTTTCCATTTATCATACGGTATGGTTGATTTGCCTACTGGTAAAATGAAATCTAGAGAGGGTACTGTTGTTGATGCTGATGATTTAATTGATAAAATGAGAAATGATTCTTTTAACTTAATTAAAAAATCTAATAAATTCGATGATTTTAATGATGAGGAAATTAAAGATTTGTCAAATATAGTAGGAGATGGGGCATTAAAGTATTTTATTTTAAAAGTTGACTCTAAAAAAAACATAATGTTTAATCCAGAGGATTCAATTGACTTTAATGGTAATACAGCTCCTTTTATTCAGTATACTTATGCTAGAATAAACTCTGTTTTAAGTAAAAAGAAGGATTTTAAAAATTGTTATAATTCATTTGAAGAAATGGGTAGTGTAGAAAAGGCTTTAATTAAGATTATTATTGAATTTCCTAATTGTATAAAACAATGTAAAGAATCTTTAAATCCTGCATTTCTTGCAAATTACATTTACCATTTAGCTAAAACATATAATAAATTTTATCAAAAAGTTCCTATTTTAGATGGTTCAAGAAATGAAAATTTTAGATTAACAATATCAAAAAAAGTAAGTTTGGTTATAAAAAATGGAATGAGATTGTTGGGTATTGATGTTCCAAATAGAATGTAAAAATTAATTATGTTTCAAAATTTAACAGAAAAACTAGAAAAATCTTTTAAAGTACTAAAAGGGCATGGTAGAATTAATGAAATTAATGTTGCTCAAACTTTAAAAGAAATAAGGAGAGCTTTGATTGATTCTGATGTGGCCTATAAAACCGCAAAAGATTTTATAGATAAGGTTAAGAATAAAGCAATGGGCCAGGAGGTGTTAACAGCTTTGCAGCCCGGGCAGTTGATGGTTAAGATTGTTAAAGATGAATTAACATCACTAATGGGCGATAAGGCTTCAGATTTAAATTTAAATAATAATTTTTCTATTGTTTTACTTGCTGGTCTTCAAGGATCTGGTAAAACTACTTTTTCAGCTAAACTTGCGAATTATCTTCAAAAGAAGAAAAAATTCAAGCCATTATTAGTTGCTTGTGATGTTTATAGACCAGCAGCAATTGATCAATTAGAATTTATTGCTAATCAAATTAATGTTGATGTTTATAAAAATTTAAATCAAAAAGACCCAGTAATTATCTCTAAAGAGGGAATTGATTTTGCAAAGAAAAACGGAAAAAATTTAGTTATTATTGATACTGCTGGCCGACTATCTATTGATGAGAAAATGATGAATGAAATACACTCTATAAAGAATGTTGCTAAACCAGATGAAATTTTATTTGTAGTAGACTCTATGACTGGTCAGGATGCAGTAAAAACTGCTAAAGCTTTTAATGACAATTTAGACTTTAGTGGTGTTGTTTTAACAAAATTAGATGGTGATTCTAGAGGTGGTGCTGCTCTTACAATCAAATATGAAGTTAAAAAACCAATTAAATTTATAGGTACTGGAGAAAAATTAGATGCTATTGATTTATTTCATCCAGATAGGATGGCAAATAGAATCTTAGGAATGGGAGATGTTGTTTCTTTAGTTGAAAAGGTTCAAGAACAATTTGACGAAAAGGAAGCTGCAAAAATGGAGCAAAAAATCTTAAAAAATAGATTTACATTTAATGATTTTTTGAAACAGATTAAGCAAATAAAAAAAATGGGTAATTTAAAAGATTTATTGGGTATGATGCCGGGTGTAGGAAAGATGATTAGAAATGTTGATATAGATGATGATGCTTTTAAAGTTGTAGAAACTATTATATATTCAATGACTGAGGAAGAAAGAAATAACCCTAAATTAATTAATTCATCTAGAGTAAATAGAATTGCTAAAGGAAGTGGAACTAGTGTTCAAGAGGTTAACAAACTCATGAAGCAATTTAATCAAATGGGAAAAATGATGAAAATGTTAAAGGGTGGAGGGTTAGATAACTTAATGAAAGGAATGGGGCAAGGTCCTGGGCAAATGCCAAATTTTAAATAATATAAAATGATTTTATTAGACGGAAAATCTTTGTCAAAAAAAATAAGATTACACTTGCATAGTCAAGTGAAAAAAATAATTTCTTTAAAAAAAAGAAAACCTCATTTAGTGGCCATATTAGTTGGTAATAATCCAGCCTCAAAAACTTATGTGACATCAAAACAAAAAGCGTGTAATGAAATAGGGTTTGATTCGACCATTATTCATCTTGATGAAAATATTTCTCAAGATGAATTAATTAAAAAAATATTAAAAATAAATTTAGATTCTAATATTGATGGGTTAATTGTTCAACTTCCTTTACCTAATCATATAGATGAATTTTTAATAACTAAATCTATTTCTGATAAGAAAGATGTTGATGGTTTTCACCCTGTTAATTTAGGGAAAATGATGCTTGGTGCTCCTTCTTTTTTACCTGCTACACCTTTTGGTATTATTAAATTAATTGAAGAATATGAAATTGATACAGTTGGGAAAAATTGTTTGGTCATAGGCAGAAGCAATATAGTAGGAAGACCAATAAGTATTTTAATGTCTAGAAATGCTAAATTTGCCAATGCAACAGTTACTGTAGCTCATAGTCGCACAAAAGATATTAAAAACTTAACTTTGAATGCAGATATTATAATTATTGCTTTAGGAAAAGAGAATTTTTTAAAAGCTGATATGGTTAAGGAAGGTGTGGTTATAATAGATGTTGGTATAAATAGAATCAAGTCTAAAGAACATAAAAGTGGATGGCGTTTAGTTGGAGATGTTGATTTTAATTCTGTCAAGCAAAAAGCATCTTTTATAACTCCTGTTCCAGGTGGTGTTGGTCCTATGACTATTGTGTCGTTATTACAAAATACTTTTCTTGCTTATAAGCAGAAAATAAATAAAATATAAAATTATGAAGAATTTTTTTGCGTTTATATTATTGATTAGTCTCTTGTCTTTTTCTCAAGATGCAGGTGAAATTACTGTAAAAGGTAAAATGATAAAAGCTAAATCAGGAAAGTTATATTTATATGAGATTATTGGAAAAGAAACCTATGTTTTAGATAGTACAATAGTTAATTCTGGCACTTTCCAATTTAAGCCTAAAAACTATATAAAAGGATTTTACAAATTAACATTTAATAATGAAACTAATGGTGTTGAAATTGTTTTAAATCCTAATGAAGGAAGTGTTTTTAATATAACTTTTAATGAATATAGATTATCTAGAAATTATAGTGTTTTAAATTCTAGCGATAATACGGCTAAAAAATTACACAATGATAAAGCCTCATCACTTGCCAGAATGATCAATCAAGTTAAAAGGGACGCAACAAAAAGTGTTGAAATGAGAAGGTCAGAGGTAAAGAAGTTAAATAATGAAATGGAAATTTTTTCCTTAAAATTATCGAAAGATTATCCTGGCACCTATACTTCCATGGTTTTAGCTAAAACTAAACCCGTTAATATGCATAACCCTAATTTGTTTTTTGATGATATTAACTTTAACGACGAAAGTATTATTAGGAGTAGTTTAATACCTAATAGAATTCAACAATATATGGTTTCACATGTTAAATATGATCCTAAAAATAATAAGTATGCTTTTTATGATGCTGTAGATTTCATTATGGATAAAGCTAAAGTAAATGAAAAAGTTGCAGAATTTTGTATGTATAATATGTTAGATGGATTTTATAATACGGGGGTTACTTCTAGTGACTCTATGTGGATAGAATTAAGTAACTATATAATTGATGAATATTTTTTTGGTGATGCATGTGGTGAGATAGAAGTAAGTGATTTAATGAAAGAAAGAGCTTCAAAATTTAAAGATTTACAAAAGGGCAATACACCACCTGATTTTACTATTAAAGACTTGTATAATAAATCTATAAATTTAAAGTCTATATGTGCTAAAAATAAATATACAATTTTAGTTTTTTGGGCTTCTCACTGTACGCATTGTATGTCTGAATTACCAGCTCTTGCTTCTTGGTATAAATCTAATAAATTTAAAGGTGTAGAAATTATTGCAGTAGCATTAGATCAAAATAAAGAAAAATGGAAAAAGACTATAAATGATAATGGATTTAATTGGATTAATTTAAATCAGTTTAAGGTTTATAAATCGCCTGTTTGCAAGGACTATAAAGTAAAAAAGACTCCCTCTGTTTTTATTTTAGATAAATCGATGAAAATAATTGAAAAACCAAAGGATACTAGAAAAGCAGTCAACTATTTAAATAAAAAATTAAATTAATTTTAGGCCCTGTAGCTCAACTGGATAGAGTACCTGACTACGGATCAGGCGGTTGAAGGTTCGAATCCTTTCAGGGTCACAA
>MDTB01153548.1_pt1 | contig 14140 bp, 25 predicted proteins | sample 811161 | NCBI WGS metagenome assembly MDTB01 (sample SAMN05326650, study PRJNA326480) | marine metagenome | isolation source: seawater | place: Mediterranean Sea | collected 2009
AGCTATGAACCCAGTAGATCATCCACATGGAGGTGGAGAAGGTAAAACATCTGGTGGTAGAAGCCCTGTATCTCCTTGGGGTCAATCAGCAAAAGGATTAAAAACTAGAAGACCAAAAAGAAGTGATAAATTTATTATAACAAGAAGGAAGAAAAGAAAATAATTATGACGAGAGCTGTATGGAAAGGACCATTTGTACATCCAAGTTTGTTAAAAAAAATTGATAAACTTAAAAATAATCCTGCAAAAAAACCAATTAAAACTTGGTCTAGAAATTCTACTATCATTCCAGACTTTGTTGGACACAGTTTTATGATCCATAATGGAAAATCATTTATACCAATCACTATTTCTGAAGAAATGGTTGGCCACAAGCTAGGAGAATTTGCTCCAACTAGAACTTTCAAGGGACACACACCGGCAGATAAAAAAGCTGCAGCAGAAAAAGCATCGGCAACACCAACATCAACAGGCGGAGCAAAAGATGCAAAAAAATAATAACATTGTAAAAGCTGTTAACAAAAATGTAAGATCAAGCCCTAGGAAAATATCTTTAGTTTTAGATCATATAAGAGGAAAAAAGGTTGACGCCGTTCTTAGAGATCTAGACTTTATAAGAAAAAAAATATCATTGGACGTAAGCAAAACAGTTAAATCTGCTATAGCTAATGCTGAAAATAACAATCAATTTGATATTGACAACTTATACGTAAAAGAGGCTTATGTGGGAAAATCCTTAGTAATGAAAAGATTTAGACCAAGAGCAAAAGGTAGAGCTAGCCCTATAAAAAAACCATTTAGTAGAATAACTATTATTTTAAGCGAGAGAAAGGAGACAAAAGATGGGCCAAAAAATTAATCCAATTGGTTTAAGACTTGGAATAAATCGAGGTTGGGACTCAACTTGGTTTGCAAAAAAGAAAGATTTTGGAAAGTATTTAATAGAAGATTTCAAGATGCGTGAATACATTAAAAAAAATATAACAAATTCTGGTGTTTCTGAAATAATTATAGAGAGATCGTCAAAAAAATGTACTGTATCTATACACACATCTAGACCTGGTTTTGTTATAGGAAAAAAAGGCTCGGACATCGAAAAAATCAAAAAAAATCTAATGAAAATTACTGATAGTGAGGTTAATGTAAATATTAAAGAGATAAAAAAACCAGAACTTAATGCTAATTTAGTAGCTGAAAATATAGCTCAACAATTAGTTAAACGTATAGCTTATAGACGTGCGATGAAAAGAGCAATGCAATCTGCAATGAGATTAAATGCAAAAGGTATAAAAGTTATGGTGAGCGGGCGTTTAGCAGGTAATGAAATTGCTAGAACAGAGTGGTTAAGAGAGGGAAGTATACCTTCTCATACTTTAAGAGCAAATATCGACTATGGCTTCGCAGAGGCATTAACTACTTACGGAATTATAGGTATAAAAGTATGGATTTTTAAAGGAGCTTTATTTGATAAAGATATTGAAAAAGAAAAAATAGAAAGAGTTAAAAATGTTACAACCAACAAGAACAAAATATAGAAAAGCTTTTAAAGGTCGAATAAAAGGTAAAGCAAGTCGAGCTGTAACATTGAATTACGGTCAATTTGGTTTGAAAGCTATGCAGCCAGATAGAGTAATTGGAAAACAAATAGAAGCTGCCAGAGTAGCTTTAACAAGATATATGAAAAGAACTGGAAAAGTATGGACTAGAGTATTTCCAAACATACCTGTTTCCAAAAAACCAACTGAGGTAAGAATGGGAAAAGGAAAAGGTTCACCAGAATATTATGCTTGTAGAGTAAAACCTGGAAGAATTATATTTGAAATTGATGGTGTCACAGAAGAAGTTGCTAGAGAGGCTCTATACAAAGCATCAGCGAAACTACCGATTAAAACAAAATTTATAAGTAGATAATATGGCTATAAAAAAAAAAGAGGAAAAAAAATTGACTAAAGATCAGGCATTGAAAAAACTTGACACTTTAAAAAAAGATCTTTTAAACATTAGATTTAAAAGAATAAACAACCAAGTAGAAAATCCTGCTCAATATAGTGAAATAAAAAAAAGTATAGCTAGGTTATACACAACAATTAAAAGCTCTAAATGACAAAAAAAATTTTAAAAGGCGTTATAACAAGTGCAAAAAGCAACAAGACTGTTGTAGTAGAAGTAACAAGAAAATTTGCTCATCCATTCTATGGAAAAGTAATAAAAAGATCAAAAAAATATCATGCACACGATGAAAATAATAAATTTAAAGAAGGTGAAATTATAAAAATAATTGAATGTAATCCAATTTCAAAAAAAAAAAGATGGAAAGTTATTGAAAAATGATACAGGTACAAACAGAATTAAACGTAGCAGATAATACTGGAGCTAAAAGAGTTGAATGTATTAAAGTTTTAGGTGGTTCAAAAAGAAGATATGCATCAGTAGGAGATATAATTGTCATAAGTGTTAAAGACGCGATACCAAAAGGCAAGGTAAAAAAAGGAGCAGTTCATAAAGCAGTTGTAGTAAGAACAAAAAAAGAAATATTTAGAAACGATGGTTCAAAAATACAATTTGATACTAATGCAGTTGTTTTAACAGATGAAAAAGGAGAGCCAATTGGAACTCGAATATTTGGTCCAGTTACAAGAGAATTAAGAGTAAAAGGACATACAAAAATTATTTCATTAGCCCCGGAGGTTTTATAAATGCTGAATATTAAAAAAGGAGAACAAGTAAAAATCATTACTGGAAAAGATAAAGGTAAAACAGGTGAAGTGTTAGAAATAGATAGAAGACTAAAAAGAGTTAAAATTAAAGCTATCAACATGATAAAAAAACATCTTAAACCCACAAAAGAAAACAAAGGTGGAATTATTACAAAAGAGAATTTCATACATTTTTCAAATGTAAAAAATATAGATAAACAAAATAATAAAGATAAAGTTAAAAAAGGAAGCAAGAAATAATGATACCTAGACTAAAGAGCTTATATGATAAGGAAATAGTGAAAAACTTGATGAACAAGCTTAACTATAAAAATAAACATCAAACACCTAAACTCGTTAAAATAGTTTTAAACATGGGCCTAGGAGAAGATGCTTCTGATGGAAAAAAAATTAAAACAAGTTTGGATGATCTTAGTCTTATAACTGGTCAAAAAGCTGTAATTACAAAATTTAAGAAATCCATCGCAAACTTTAAAACAAGAAAAGGTCAAAGTGCTGGTGCTAAGGTTACACTGAGATCAAAAAGGATGTATGAGTTTGTTGATAGACTGGTTAATATAGCATTACCAAGAATAAAAGATTTTAGAGGTTTGAAGTCAGACGGTATTGACAATTCAGGAAATTATAGCTTTGGTATAAAAGAACACATAATTTTTCCAGAAGTAAATTTCGATAAGGTAGATAAAATACGAGGATTAGACATTACAATTGTTACTTCAAATAAATCAAAACAAGGAACTCTTGAACTTTTAAAAGAATTTAATTTCCCAATAACAGAAAAGAAAGGAAAGTAGAATGGCAAAAAAAAGTGCAGTACAAAAAAATTTAAAAAGAATGAAGATGGTAAGTAGGTTTGAAAAAAAAAGAGCTACACTCAAAAAAATAATCATGAATAAAAAATTAGAATTAGCTGAGAGATTTGCCGCTCAATTAAAATTAGATAAATTACCCAAAAATTCTTCAAAAGTAAGAATTAGGAATAGATGTGGAGTGTCAGGAAGACCTCACGGATATTACAGAAAACTTAAAATTTCTAGGATAGCCTTAAGAGATATGGCTTCTGCTGGAAAAATCCCTGGAATAATAAAATCAAGTTGGTAGGAGGAATATGACTTTAGCTGACCCAATAGGAGATATGTTTACAAGAATAAGAAACGGACAGATGAGAAATCTAAATTCTGTAAATATACCTGCATCAAAATTTAGATCAAAAATTTTAGAAATTTTACAAACAGAGGGTTATATCAATAGTTTTTTTCTAGAAAACAACGATAATAAAAAAAAAGTTATTAAAGTAAATTTAAAGTATTACGAGGGAACGCCAGTAATAAAAGAGATTAAAAGAATATCAAAACCTGGCAGACGAGTTTACTCAAGAGCCACAAGCATACCTAAAATACAAAATGGCTTAGGAATGGCAATTATATCAACTTCTCAAGGAGTGATGTCAGATATTGAAGCTAGAAAAAATAATATCGGCGGAGAAATAATTTGTAAGGTATTTTAATGTCTAAAATTGGAAAAAAAAATATAACACTTCCAAAAGAAACTTCAATTAAAATTGAGGGTGATAAAATAACCATTACAGGACCTAAAGGAAATAAATCTTTGTTTATCAGTGAAAAAATATTTTCCTCAAAAGTTAACGAAAAAAATGAATTTCAAATACTACCGATTAATAAAGAGATTGATCATAAAACACAGTTACTTTGGGGAACTTATAGAAGTCTTATAAATAATGCTATAATAGGAGTTTCTTCTGGACATGAAAAAATTTTAGAACTGAATGGAGTTGGTTTTAGAGCAAATTTAAAAGGTGAAACACTAAATTTGCAAATAGGTTTTAGTCATGATGTAAATTTTAAGTTTCCCAAAGATGTTAAAATACAAGTAGAAAAACAGACAATTATAAAAATAAATGGAGTAGATAAAGAACTCGTATCAAAAATAGCCGCAGATATTAAGTCTTTAAAACCAGTTGAACCTTATAAAGGAAAAGGTATTAAAGAAAGAAATCAGTATGTACTAAGAAAAGAAGGAAAGAAAAAATAGATGAAAAAAGTGACCTCAAAAATAAAGAGAAAAATTAGAAATAGAAAAAAATTAAAGAATATTAATACAAACAAACTTAGGATAACCGTATTTAAATCTACTAAGAATATTTATGCTCAAATTATAGATGATAAAATAAGGAAAACCTTAGTTTCAGCTTCTTCAACAGAAAAAGAGTTAAAAAAATCTAAAGGAAAAAAAATGGATCTTTCAAGTATATTAGGAGAGCTATTGGCCAAAAGAGCTAAAGAAAAAAAAATAAATAGTGTTTATTTTGATAGAGGCGGATACAGATATCATGGAAGAATTAAGGCTTTAGCAGACTCTTTAAGAAAAAATGGACTTAAAATATAAATGAGTGAAATTGAATATAAAGAAAAATTAGTTGCAATAAATAGAATAACTAAGGTCGTTAAAGGAGGCAGAAGATTCGGATTTGCAGCGTTAGTTGTTGTAGGCAATCAAAAGGGATCAATCGGAATTGGTCAAGGAAAATCAAAACAAGTTCCTGATGCAATTAAAAAAGCAACCGAAGTTGCAAAAAGAAATCAAGTTAAAATACCGTTAAAAGACGGAAGAACACTTCATCACGACGTAAAAGGTAAAAATGGATCTGGTAAAGTTTTTATGAGATCCGCTCCTGCTGGAACTGGTATAATAGCTGGAGGCGCAATAAGATCGGTTTGTGAAGTACTGGGCATTCAAGATATAGTTGCAAAATCTCTTGGCTCAGCCAATCCACATAATGTTTTAAAAGCTTGCGTAAACGGATTAAGATCTCAAATTTCACCAAAAATTTTATCTTCTATAAGAGGTAAAAAAATATCTGAAATAATTTCGAAAAGAGAGAACAAGTGATGAAATTAAATAATCTTATTAAGTCAAATAAAAAGAAAATTAGACCAGGTAGAGGTATTGGCTCAGGTAAAGGCAAAACCGCTGGTAGAGGCCACAAAGGTCAAAAAGCAAGGTCAGGAGTTGCTATAAAAAGTTTTGAGGGAGGACAAATGCCTTTATTTAGAAGGTTACCAAAGAGAGGTTTTAAGTCTTTTAAAAAAAATAATATAGCAATATTGAATTTATCAAATTTACAAAGTTTTTTTGATCAAAAAAAAATTAGTTTAGATAATAGTTTAGATTTAAAAATACTTCAAAGTAAAAAAATTATTTCAAAAAAATATGAGAAACTAAAAATTTTGGGCAATGGAGAAATAAAGCATAAATTGAACTTATCAGTAAATTTTGTATCGAAACAAGCAAAAGAAAAAATTGAAAAAATTGGTGGAAAATTAACATTAATTAAAAATTAATAATTATGTCTAATGAAAATTTAAATCCTGGAGCTTTTAGTCATGCAACAGATTTAAAAAATAGAATATTTTTTACTATTTTTTTATTAATTGTATATAGATTAGGTACTTACGTACCATTAGCCGGAATAGATCCTGATGCACTAAAAGAAATTATGTCGTCCAGTCAAAAAGGCTTGCTAGGCATGTTTAATATGTTTTCAGGAGGGGCAGTTACAAGAATGGCGATATTTGCTCTTGGTATAATGCCATATATCTCTTCTTCAATTATAGTCCAATTATTAACGGGAACTTCTGACTATTTCAAAAATTTAAAAGAGCAAGGTGAAATAGGAAGAAAAAAAATAACACAAATCACTAGATATGGAACAGTTATGATAGCAGCTCTTCAAGGATATGGAGTTGCTGTTGGAATTGAAAATGCTGGGAACTTAGTTTTAGAACCAGGAATGTATTTTAGAATAACAACAACAATATCTCTAGTAGCAGGAACTACTTTTTTAATGTGGTTAGGTGAGCAAATTACACTAAGGGGTATTGGAAATGGTATTTCTTTAATTATATTTTCTGGAATAGTAGCAGAAATACCTAGGGCACTAGCTTCGACATTTGAACTTGGAAGAACTGGAGCTTTATCTGCTGTAATGATTGTTGGAATTTTCATTTTAGTAATTGTAACAGTGTTATTTATTGTTTTTTTTGAAAGAGCTGTTAGAAAGATATTAATTAATTATCCTAAAAGACAAATGGGGAATAAGATTTATGGTGGTGAGTCCTCACATTTACCTCTGAAAATTAATACAGCAGGAGTGATCCCTGCAATTTTTGCATCAGCTTTACTTTTATTACCTATTACTTTAAGTAACTTCGGTTTTGCAGAGTCTGATTTTTTTATTAATATTTCTTCCCTTTTTACACAGGGCCAGCCTTTGTATATGGCGCTATATGCATTTGGAATTATTTTCTTCTCTTTCTTTTATACATCAATTGTATTTAATCCAAAAGAAACTGCAGAAAATTTAAGAAAATATGGAGGCTATATACCTGGAATAAGACCAGGTGAGCGATCTGCAGAATATATTGAAACTATATTAACACGATTGACAACAATAGGAGCAATGTACTTAACGATAGTATGTTTAATGCCAGAATTTTTAATAGCAAGATATCCAATTCCATTTTATTTAGGAGGAACTTCAATTTTAATAGTAGTGGTAGTTGCAATGGATACAGTGACACAAGTTCAAACTCGACTTATGAGCTCTCAATACGAGTCTCTTATTAAAAAAGCTAAATTCGGGAAATAATCTAATGAATATAGTTATTTTTGGACCACCTGGAGCTGGCAAAGGCACTCAATCGAAATTTATAGAAAAAAAGTTTAATTTATATCAACTATCAACAGGTGAGTTTTTAAGAAAAGAAACATTGAAAAACACTTCTATCGGAAATAAAATTTCATCTGTAATTAATTCTGGTTCACTAGTTTCAGATGAAATAGTTTCTAATTTAATTGAAAAAATAATATCAGATAGCAAATATAAAAATAGAATTATTTTTGATGGTTATCCTAGAAATTTAAATCAAGCAAAAAATTTAGATAATTTGTTAAATAGATATAATCAGAAAATACATCTAGTTTTAAAATTATCAGTAAGTTTAGAAACAATTAAAAAAAGAATTTCTGAGAGGAGAACTCTAGAAAAAAGACCCGATGACAATGAGAAAGTTGCCATAAAAAGATACGAAACTTATGAAAAATCAACTGAACCTGTTATTGAGTATTACAAAAAATTGAATTTATTAAAAGTAGTGGACGGTGAAAGATCAATCGATCAAATAAGTATTGAAATTAGCGATATTATTTCCGCTATATAGGGTTGACATTAATCGATAACGTCATTAAATACGCTATAAATTAAACCCTTTTAAATATGGCTCGTATAGCAGGAATAAACATTCCACAAAATAAAATTGTCAGTATCGCATTAACTTATATACATGGTATCGGCCTACACTCATCGAAGGAAATATGTAAAAAATTAAATATTTCTGAGAAAACTAGAGTGAACCAACTTTCTGAAGAACAAGTCTTAAAAATTAGAGAATATATTGATGGCAATCATAAAGTAGAGGGAGATCTAAGAAGAGAGATATCTGTCAATATTAAAAGATTAGTCGATTTAGCAACTTATAGAGGAAGTAGACATAAAAAAAAACTCCCAGTAAGAGGTCAGAGAACTCATTGCAACGCTAGAACAAGAAAAGGTAAAGCAATTGCTATAGCTGGAAAAAAATTAACACCACTTAAAAAATAGTTATGAATAAAAAAATTGAAGAAAAAAAAGTTTTAGAAAATAAAGAAATACAAAAAAAGGAAACACAATTTAAAAAAAAGAAAAAAATTAAAAGAAACGTTACTTCTGGAATTGCTTTTGTAAACTCTACTTTTAATAACACCATCATATCAATTGCAGATGAAACTGGTAATGTTATATCTTGGTCATCTGCAGGTTCAAAAGGTTTTAAAGGTTCAAGAAAATCTACTCCTTACGCTGCTCAAGTAGCTGCTGACGATGCTGGTGCTAAAGCATACGAAATGGGTTTACGAACTTTAACTGTTCAAGTCAAAGGTCCTGGTTCAGGGCGAGAAACAGCACTAAGATCTTTACAGTCAAGAGGATTTAAGATTATTTCTATTAAGGATACTACACCAATGCCACATAATGGGACGAGACCACCAAAAAAAAGGAGAGTTTAATGCAATCGGGTACAAATGTAATTGATAAAAATTGGAAAGAATTAATAAAACCAAACAAATTAAATATAACAAGTAGCGATGATAAGTCTTTTGCAAAAGTAGTCGCCGAACCCCTTGAAAAAGGTTTTGGACAAACTATAGGCAACTCGTTGAGAAGAATATTACTGTCTTCTATCCAAGGCGCAGCAGTTACTGCAATACAAATTGATGGTGTATTGCATGAATTCTCTTCTATAAAAGGAGTAAGAGAAGATGTAACTGATATAGTTTTAAATGTTAAAAATTTAGCAATTAAATGTAACTCTACAAGTTCAAAAAAAATTATCTTAGATGTTAAAGGACCAAAAGAAGTTAAAGCAAAAGATATAACGTTAGTTTCTGAAGTTGAAATTTTAAATCCAGATCAGACTATATGCAATGTTGATGAAAAAACTAATTTTCATATGGAATTACTAGTAAACTCAGGAAAAGGTTACGTACCTGCACCTAAAAACAGATCTGAAGATAGTCCTCTTGGATTAATATCTATAGACTCGTTATTTAGTCCAGTTAAAAAAGTTTCTTTTTCAATTGAAAATACCAGAGCTGGTAGCGCTCTAGACTATGACAAGCTAGTTATGAATGTTGAAACCAATGGTACTGTTGCTGCAGAAGATGCAATCGCTTACTCCGCACGAATATTTCAAGATCAACTTTCAATGTTTGTTAACTTTGATGATCCAAAAGAAATAGTAAAGGAAGTAAAATCTTCAGAACCAGAATTTAATAAAAATTTACTAAAAAGAGTTGAGGAATTAGAGCTTTCAGTTAGATCAATGAACTGCTTAAAAAACGATAATATTATATATATCGGAGATTTAGTGCAAAAAACTGAACCTGAAATGTTAAGAACCCCAAATTTTGGAAGAAAATCTCTTAATGAAATAAAAGAAGTTTTAAGCACAATGTCTTTATATCTAGGGATGGAAATACCTAATTGGCCACCAGATAATATTGCTGAAATGTCGAAAAAACTTGAGGAAAATAGTTACTAATGAGACACAACCTAGGCTACAGAAAATTAAATAAAACAAGCGAACATAGAAAAGCTTTATTTAAAAATATGCTAAATTCTTTAATTAAATATGAGCAAATTATAACCACTTTGCCAAAAGCAAAAGAATTAAAACCACAAATTGATAAGGTAATTACTATAGGAAAAAAAAATGATCTAAATAACAAAAAAAAGCTTTTTTCAAAACTACAAAATCAAACATCTGTTAAAAAAGTATTTAATGAATTGTCTAAAAGATATAGTAAGAGAAATGGAGGATACTCTAGAGTGTTAAAAGCAGGTTTTAGAACTGGAGACGATGCACCCATGGCCGTTATAGAGCTAGTTGACAGAAATAATGATGCTAAAAAAGTGGATAAACCAAAAAAAGTAGAGAATAAAGAAAAGAAAACTCCAGAGACAACTCAAGCCCAAAGTAAATAAAGCATATTTCTATATGCCAGATAAGTTTACAATTAACAAAAACTATAATAAATCCCGTTTTGACAAATGGTTTAAAGAAGAGGTTATTAACCTTCCTAACTCATTAATTCAGAAGTTATTAAGAAAAAATCAAATTAGAGTGAATAATAAAAAAATCAAATCTTCTTATAGGCTTTCAGAAGGCGATAATATTTCAATATATAATTTGTCAAAATACAAACCAACTGATTTAAAAAAAAAAATTCAATACATACCTTCATCTAAAGAGAGAAGAGGAATTGATAATTTTGTTATCTATAATGATAATGACTTTATAGTGATTAATAAACCTAGAGGTATCGCTGTTCAATCTGGCACCAATAATTTAAAAAATATAGTAGATACTTTAAAAAAAACTAAATATTTTGAACATACCAAGCCTTATATAGTTCACAGGATTGACAAAGAAACCTCAGGTATTTTTTTAGTAGCGAAACATAGGGAGTCAGCTCAATTTTTTACCTCATTATTTAGAATAAGAAAAATTCATAAAAAGTATTTGGCTATAGTAAAAGGAAATGTACCTAAAAATTTAAAAAAAATGGAAGATTTTCTTGAATATTTTGAAAAAAATAAAAAAAATAAATTAAAGGCTATAACTTTCTTGAAGGTTTTAAAATCAAATAATAAATATTCCCTCATTGAACTAAACCCTAAAACAGGAAGAAAACATCAACTAAGAAAACAGCTATATATGAGAGGTTTCCCTATTATTGGCGATATGAAATACAATTTAAAGCAAAATAAAAGCTTTAAAGAACAAGCTATGCTTTTACATTCTTTCGAATTGAAATTTATAAAAAATGATAAGAAATATAATTATAAGGCTGAACCTGACAATTTATTTCAAAAAAAATTAAGTTTATATTTTAGTTAAATTTTTAGTAAAAACTTTTATAATATTTTTATTTAAATTAGGAATTCTTTTAATTCCTAAATCATGAAATGAAGTGATTTTATCGTTACTCAAACCACAGGGAATAATCTTTTTATAATTAGATAAATCATTATTGATATTTATTGAGCACCCATGATAAGCTACCCATCTTTTAACCTTTATTCCTATTGCAGAAATTTTTTTATTTTGAGCCCATATACCAATATTTTTTCTATCAGAATATCCGTAAATTTTATATATTTTTAAAACTTCAATAATGCTCTCTTCAATAGTTTTAATTAATAATCTAATATCTTTTTTTCTTTTGTTTAGGTCTATAACAAGATAAACAATTCTTTGACCAGGATTATGCAAAGTAATTTTACCACCTCTATTAGTCTTTATAATTTTAATTTTCTTATCTAAAATTTCATTTTTGTTCGATCTAATACCACCTGTAAATGTAGTAGGATGCTCTAGGATCCAAATTAATTCTTTTTTTAGGCCCTTTTTTACTTCTTCAACTCTTTTTTCAAGAATAATCATTGCCTTTTTATAAGGTATTCTAGCGCTACTAATTTTGACTTCGATGCTCATTTAATTTGAATTTTATCATTTAATGAACTATTAGTCTCAAAAAAAGAATTCAAGGATTTTTATGAGTTTAGCTAAATCAATTGGTGGTAAGAACGTAAATTTTGATTTTAATAAAGAATTTTTAAGTATTTTTAGTGATAAAATCAAAGTTTCTGATATTAAATTTATTAATCAAACACTTGAGGACTTACATCCGTCAGATGTTGCAAATTTAATTGAAAATTTGTCATCTGAAACAAGATCTAAATTATTAGAAATAGAGGAGTTTGATATTGATCCAGAAATATTTGTAGAAATAAACGAGTCGATTCAAGCAGAAATACTTCAACTATTATCCTCAGACTCTATAGCAAAAATTATTAAAAGATTAGAGTCAGATAACGCTATCTCTATTATTGAAAATCTTAATAAAGAAAAAAAAAATTCTGTATTAGATAAACTTCCTCCAAAAGATAGATTCTTATTGGAGGAGGGACTAAGTTACCCAGAAGATTCTGCAGCAAGAATAATGCAAAGAGAGTTTACTGCTGTTCCAAGTGATTGGTCGGTCGGTCAAACAATTGACTATTTAAGAGAAAGTAAAGATTTACCCGAAGAATTTTTGGAAATTTTTGTCGTAGATAATGATTTTAAACCAATAGGAATTGTTCCCTCATCAAGAGTTTTAAGGACACCAAGAGAGAAAAAAATGAATTCTATAATGAGAGAGATGCCAGTATTAATTTCAGTTAATATGGATAAAGAGGAAGTTGGACATACTTTCGAAAATTATAATCTTCTTTCAGCGGGTGTAGTTAATAAAAATAATAAATTAGTTGGAATGATAACAGCAGATGACATAGTTACAGTGGTACAAGAAGAAGCCGAAGAAGATGTTTTAAGGTTAGCTGGTGTAGGTGATGAAGAAATTACTGATAGTGTATTTATTAAAACTAAAAGAAGATTTAATTGGTTATTATTAAATCTTTTTACAGCATTATTAGCTACATGGGTAATAAGTTTATTTGGGGCCTCAATAGAACAAATGGTAGCTTTAGCTTTTTTAATGCCAATTGTTGCTTCTATGGGTGGAAATGCTGGCATGCAAACTTTAGCAGTTACAATAAGAGCAATAGCAACCAAAGAACTATCATCTGGAAATTTTAATAAAATAGTTGTGAAAGAGTTTCTAATAGGAATTTTGAATGGAATTATTTTTGCAATTATAACTGCAATAATTGTCCAACTTTGGTTCCAAGAGTTAAAACTATCATTATTGATTGGTATATCTATGGTATTAAACATGATAGTAGCTGGTTTATTTGGAATTTTAGTGCCCGTATCTTTAAAAAAAGTAAATGTTGATCCTGCATTAGCATCTAGTGTTTTTGTCACAACAATTACAGACGTCATAGGATTTTTGTCATTCTTAGGTATTGGTTCTTATTTTTTCTTAAATTAAAAATTGTCTATTAATCTAACTTTTCCAACATAAAAAGCTGAAAAAATATTAAAATTTTCGCTATATTTTTTTGCTTTATTTAAATTGTCTAAATTAATTACTTCAATATAGTCAATTTTTTTTACACCAATGTTAAGAATTTTTTTCTTAACATTAGACAAATTAATTTTTTTAATTTTTTTTACTCTTAATATAAGCTTTTTCCTTTTTAAGAAATTTAAACACTTTTGAAGCCAGTATTTTATCATGTTTTTTTAAATTAAAATTTCGTGTAGAAAAAGGTAGTGAGGCCTGATCTCTCACAGTTTTACAAGATACAACTGTTGTATTAATCTTATTTTTTTTAATATGTTGTTTAATTAGTGTTAATTGTTGAAAATCTTTTTTCCCAAGAAATAGATATTTTGGTTTAAGTAACTCTAAAAATCTATTTACAACGTTTAAAACACCTTCAAAATGTCCTGGTCTGTATTTACCACAAAGCCTTTTTGAAAATGAATGTAAGTAAATCTTATTCTTAGTTTTAAATGAAAAAATATCTTTATATTTTGGGCAATATAAATATTTTACTCTAAGATTTTTAAGAATTTTAACGTCATTGTTAAAATTTCTTGGATAGGTTTTAAAATCATTTTTTGAATTAAATTGTTTAGGGTTTACAAATATACTAACTAGTGCATTTTTATTTTTTTTTTTTGCTTTTTTTATTAAAATTTCATGACCTTTATGCAGCCCACCCATTGTTGGTATAAATGAAATGGGATTTATCCTATTTATAAGCTTGTAGAGGTCTTTTTTTTGCCTAATTATTTTCATTTATAAATTGTAGTGATATTAATTAATAAAAGAATCATATGATAAAACAAGCA
>MDTB01017308.1_pt1 | contig 14136 bp, 13 predicted proteins | sample 811161 | NCBI WGS metagenome assembly MDTB01 (sample SAMN05326650, study PRJNA326480) | marine metagenome | isolation source: seawater | place: Mediterranean Sea | collected 2009
AGAGACTAATGCACAGAATTTTCAACGAATTATAAACCCTTAGACCACTAAACATATAATGGCTCGAAAACCTAAAATTGAAAGATTTAACGAAAGTGTTCTCTCAAAATTTCAAATATATAACAGCCTATTTTTAACCCTTCCTTTCGACACCATTCGCAATACCTCTGTTTTGATCCCCCTATTTGCCGATCATTGCAAAAATGGGTATGAGCAGGCATTAGATCCCAAAGAGATCACCACCAGCTTTTTCAGCAGGTATTTACCCGAATACGATGAAATAGCACAAACCGATCTGCTGTTTAGGTTTATCCAATATATCGAGCGACAAGTAGTATTATTTGATGCCATAGAAGACGCCGCCTTTGGTTATGTCAACAACATGCATGGCAGGGGTACGATCCGTAACATTAAAGAAGATGCCACTGACAACCAAAAAATAGATGAATTAAAAGATTACCTCAATCGATTTAAAGTAAGAATTGTTTTAACCGCTCACCCCACACAGTTTTATCCCGGTAGTGTGCTTGGGATTATCAATGACCTCGCCAAGGCAATGGATGCAGGCGAATTGGAGGATGTAAAAATGCTTTTGACCCAACTGGGTAAAACAAAGTTTTACAAAAAATCAAAGCCAACGCCTTATGATGAGGCGATTAGTTTGATTTGGTACCTTGAAAATGTCTTTTATCACAGTGCAAGTACCATATACACTTACATCAAAAGAAATATATTCGACAAGAAAGAGCTGGATAATTCAATCTTTGATTTTGGATTTTGGCCTGGTGGTGACAGAGATGGCAACCCTTATGTAACCCCTGAAATTACACTTAAAACAGCTGAAAGTCTTAAATTTTCCATTTTAAGAAACTATTTTAGGGAGGTGAGAAAAATGAAGCGCAGCCTCACATTTGATGGATTAGAAGAAAAGCTCGATGCCCTTGAAAATGATCTATATGCCTCTCTTTTTTCAAAAAATAAACCAGAATACTTTAACATTGCTTATTTTGAAAATGCCCTAAATGATATTCACGAAATCATCAAAAATCAAAGTGATGGGTTGTATGAGTCATTGATATTGGACTTGAAACACAAAGTCAAAATTTTCGGGTTTCACTTTGCTAGCCTAGACATTCGTCAAGATTCTAGGGTGCACAAACAAGTATTCGATGAAATATTTTCTCATCCCAAAATCAACGACTATGTCAAGGGACTACCGGAAGACTTCAATTCTCTTGTTGGCACAGAAAGACACGTGGTATTGACTTCAATTAAAGGAGATGTACCAGCGGATATCTTTGAATCGACCATCACCAAAGAAACACTTGGAAGCATCCGAGCAATGCGTCAAATTCAGCAGCGTAATGGTGAGAGAGGTTGTAATCGTTACATTATAAGCAATTGCCAAACCATTGACAATATTCTTGAACTTTTTGCTTTACACAGAATTTGTGATTGGGATAAGCCCTCTGTGGACATCATTCCACTTTTTGAAACCATTCCTGATCTTGCAGTATGTGAAAAAATCATGGAGACGCTATACAGCAATGAGGATTACCGAAACCATCTCATTTCAAGAGGAGATAAACAAACTGTCATGCTAGGCTTTTCTGATGGAACTAAGGATGGCGGTTATTTTATGGCCAACTGGAGTATATACAAAGCCAAAGAGGACCTTACAGGTTTATCAAAAAAATACGGAATCAATATTGCCTTTTTTGACGGTAGAGGAGGACCACCAGCTCGTGGCGGAGGAAATACCCACGAATTTTATGCCTCAATGGGCAAGAAAATTCAAGCGGATGATATACAATTGACCATACAAGGGCAAACAATTAGTTCTAATTTTGGAACCAATGACTCCTGTCAATACAATCTCGAGCAGCTATTGAGTTCGGGAATACACAATCAAGTGTTTAATTCAGAACGTAACGTGCTCTCCGATGAAGACCGTCAGACCATGGATCAACTGGCATCAGAAAGTCATGAGACTTACCAACAATTTAAAGCACATCCTGAGTTTTTGCCTTATTTGGAGGAGATGACTACGCTGAAATACTACGCCAAAGCCAACATCGGTAGTCGCCCTTCTAAAAGAGGGAGTTCCAAAAAACTTGATTTCTCTGACCTCAGGGCCATTCCTTTCGTTGGAAGTTGGAGTCAATCCAAACAAAATGTACCTGGGTTCTATGGCGTTGGAACCGCACTCAAAAGCTTCGACCAAAATGGACAGTTCGATAAAGTCATCCAACTCTATCAGCAATCTTCATTTTTTAGAACACTTATTGCCAACAGCATGATGAGCTTAACAAAGTCTTTCTTTGGTTTGACAGCATACATGCAAAATGACAAACGCTTTGGAGACTTCTGGAACCTTATTCACCAAGAGTACAGCTTAACCAAGGAAATGATTTTAAAACTCACTGGTTTCGAGGAATTGATGGAGAATGAACCCGCTGGAAAAGCATCGATTAAAATTAGAGAAGAAATCGTTCAACCATTACTGACCATCCAGCAATATGCACTGATGACTATTCTGAATTCCAAAGATTTAGAAAGCATGGATGAATCGACCAAGGAGTTATACGAAAAAATGGTAACCCGATCCTTGTTTGGTAACATCAACGCAAGTAGAAACTCGGCCTAATTCGCCTGATAAAAATCAAAAGCTGCTACAAAATTATCTTCCGCTATTTCTATGTCAATAGCAGGTTTGCCGATTGCCTCAAGCAGAACAAATTTCACTTTGCCGTGGCTGTTTTTCTTATCGTATTTTAACAAAGCTAATATGGCAGTAATATCTTTCTCTTCAAATTGAATTTTTGGGAAAATATTTAAAAAAACAGTCTTTATTTTCATGGCAGCTTCCATGCTTAGCCCCGTCAGTTTTGTAGAGAGAAAAGCTTCAGTGATCATCCCAATTGCAATAGCCTCTCCGTGGAGTAATGTTTGCTTCCCCGCTGTGGTGAGGAAATAAGATTCAATCGCGTGTCCTAGCGTGTGACCAAAATTGAGGATTTTACGCAATTCATTTTCGTAGGGGTCTTCGGTAACCACATCATTTTTAATATTGACAGAATGGTGGATGTGAGGAGTAATATCATTTTCCTCAAGTGACTTGTATTCAGCTAGGGTTTTAAAATAATTCGCATCGCGAATAATACCATGCTTTAACATTTCGGAATATCCGCTTCGGTACTCATTGTCAGGAAGTGTTTTGAGGTAATGGGCATCTACAACGACCAATTTTGGATTGGTTATAATTCCGATTTGATTTTTTAAACCACCCAAATCAACACCGGTTTTTCCACCTACTGAGGCATCAACCATCGAAAGTAGGGTAGTGGGAATATTTACAAAATCGATTCCCCTTTTAAAAGCAGCAGCGACAAAACCACCAAGATCAGTTACCACGCCACCCCCTAAATTAATCAATAGACTTTTGCGATCGGCACCCAAATCGGACAATTGTTGCCAAACCTCTTGGCAGCTTTCTAGGTGTTTATTTACCTCGCCAGCTTGGATGGTGATTACGGGCTTATTCTTCAGTAAATCAATTTGCTCTTTAAGATAGGGTAAGCAATATTTTTTCGTATTGGTATCTACCAAAAGAAAAATAGCGGAATACTGGTTTTGTAATACCTGATTTAATTCCGCATAGCCTTTATCTGAAAAGGAAACTTTATAGTCTGCCCCTAATATGGTATTTAAATCCCTATTCATCTTTGCAAAAGTATAACTTTAGATTGACTAATCATTTTTAAGGTTTAAACGAATCAGTTTTACCTCTTTTTCACAATTTTCCACCTCCAATGAAATGGCTTGATCATTCCAATATCCATTTAGAAAATAAACCCTACAACTATCTTTTTGGGTGTCGCTCTTACTAAAATCTACGCTTGCTTTTTCAAGAAACTTATGGAATGAGATAGCGTCAAAGCTCGCATGATTGACTACCTCTGAGCTCCAGCTTTTTCTGGAAAGATTACTGATCACACGGTCATTAGGACCGTAATTACAACTTGTTTTTTTTCCTTTTAAAATTACGGCAAGTAAAATAAGACCCACAGAAAAGCCAACTAAATAAAAACCAATGCGGTAGAGTAATTTCATTTTTAAACGATTTTTAAGCTTCGGAAATCATTTTCCACAATTGTTATTTCAATAGTATTAAAGTATTCTGGAAGTAAACCTTCTATTCGTTCTCCCCATTCGATAAGGCAAATATTCCCTGCGTCTAAATACTCTTCGACACCAATATCCAAAGCCTCTTCAATACTGTTTAAACGGTAAAAATCAAAATGAAAAAACGAGCCTTTACATTCACTTTCATATTGGTTGACTATTGAAAAAGTAGGGCTAGAAACGACATCTTTAATTTGCCATTTTTTGCACAGAGCCGAAATCAAGGTAGTTTTCCCAACACCCATTGGGCCGTTAAAACAAATAATGGAATTGTTGATGTTTTTATCCAAAAAATCAGCAGCAGCGCCGATTTGATCCAAATTGTATTTAAAAAACATGGTGCAAATTTAATACTATCGGGGACGCATTGCAATAAAAGGGATAATCATTTCATCCATAGATATTCCACCGTGCTGATAGGTGTTTCGGAAGTGATTGGCGAAGTGATTAAAATTGTTTTGATAAACAAAGTAACCTTGTTCTTTTGCAAAAATAAACTTACTATTTAGGTGGGGAGTAGGTAGTTTTAATTTAGCAGGGTCAAGTATTTCCAACACATCTTTGGGATTGTAAGACATGCTTTGTCCAGTTTTATACCTCAAGTTCATACTGGTTTCCCTTGTCCCAATGATCTCCACTGGCTGATCTACATTTACAGTACCGTGGTCTGTTGTTATCACCAAATTATACCCCAGTGCAGCCGCTTTTTGTATTACCTCCAAGAGAGGGGAGTTTTTAAACCACGATAGGGTTAGGGACCTAAACGCCTTATTATCAGAAGCCAATTCTTTAATGATTTCCATATCTGTTTTGGCATGAGAAATCATATCTACGAAATTGTAAACCACAACAAAGAGGTCATCATTTTGATAGTTTTGAATTTGAGAAACCAAATCTCGACCCGCTTTGAGATTGGTAATTTTAGAATAATTGAATTTTATGTCAAGCTTATTTCTTTCTAGTTGCGCCGCTAGAAACCTTTCTTCATTTAAATTTTTTCCGCCCTCTTCATGCTCACTCACCCATAAGTCTGGATGTTGTTCTTCCATCGCAGCGGGCATTAATCCTGAGAAAATTGCATTTCTAGCATAATGCGTTGCAGTCGGGAGAATGCTGTAGTAGGGGAGTTCCTCTTTAATTTGATAATAGTTTTGGACGACGGGGGAAATAATTTTCCACTGGTCATATCTCAAATTATCTATAACCAATAACAAGGTGGTCTGTTTTGTTCCCGATTTTAATGACGGAAATAACTTTTCCTTTAGAATACGATTTGACAGTAGTGGACCTTTGTTGTTTTGAACCCAATCCAAGTAGTTTTCTGAAATGAACTTAGCAAAAAGTCGATTTGCCTCTTTCATTTGATCTTGGAAAATCTCCAACATACTAAGGTCTTCAAGACTTTCTAGTTCAATTTCCCAATAAACCATTTTGACATAAAAATTCGCCCACTGCTCATCGGTTGTCAACTCGTTTAATTCCAGTGAAATTTTCCTAAATTCCTGTTGATAGTTATTGATTGTCTTTTCTTGAATCAAATTTTTATGCTGAAACAATTTTTTGAGGGCGAGTAAAATCTGATTGGGGTTGACAGGTTTGATTAAATAGTCTGAAATCTTAGCGCCTATGGCTTCTTCCATGATTTGTTCCTCTTCATTTTTGGTAATCATAATCACGGGAAGGTTGGGATACATTGACTTGATTTCGTCAAGGGTTTCTAAGCCATTCAAACCTGGCATATTCTCATCCAACAGGACAACATCAAAAAGGGTTGATTGGATTAACGATAATGCATCCTGTCCATTATTACAAGGCACCATTTGATAACCCCTTTGTTCTAAAAATAAGAAGTGAGGTTTAAGCAGATCAATTTCGTCATCAACCCAAAGGATTTTTATTGAAGACATATTATATATCTTTGTTTTTTAGATTAACTATTTTGAAAAACAAAAAGGTAACCCATTTAAACGATCCAATTTACGGATTTATTGGCATCCGTTTTCCATTAATTTTAAAGGTAATTGCACATCCATGGTTTCAGCGCTTGCGTCGAATATCTCAAATGGGATTATCCTATTATGTTTATCCGGGTGCTCACCACAAGCGATTTGAACACGCCATAGGTGCGATGCACCTAATGGATCAAGTTATTGACGTTTTGCGAAAAAAACAGGTTCTTATCAATGATGATGAAGCGGAAGCCATGCAGTTGGCTATTTTACTTCACGACATCGGTCACGGTCCTTTTTCCCATAGTACAGAAGCAGCATTAGCTGGCAAAATCCTCCATGAGGAGATTTCACTTTATGTAATGAAACAGCTCAATCAGGAGTTTAATGGGGCGCTGGATTTAGCCATAGCAATATTTACAAACAGTTATGGAAGAAAATTCATGCATCAACTGATTGTAGGTCAAATTGATCTCGACCGTATGGACTACCTCAAAAGAGATAGCTTTTACTCTGGTGCTACTGAGGGAAACATCAATAATAAAAGGATCATTGAAATGATGACTGTAGTCGATGATCAGTTGGCCTTTGAAGAAAAAAGCATCTATTCTATCGAGAAGTTTTTGATGGCAAGAAGACTTATGTATTGGCAAGTATATTTACATAAAACCAGCCTATCAGCTGAGTTTTTATTGACACGAATATTAGAAAGATTACGTTATTGTTTTCAACAAAACCATTCCATCGAAGCCTCAACACCTTTGGTTTATTTTTTGTCTAAGAATATAGACGATATTCAATTATCAAAAGAGAGTATTCAAGAGTTCCTAAAACTTGATGACGCTGACATTATTCAGGGACTAAAATCATGGCAATATAATGAAGATATAGTTTTAAGTAAATGCTCTAATATGCTAATAAACAGAGACTTGTTGAATATAAAAATTCAAAACACTCCCTTTGATCAGGATTATATTAAATCCAAGCACGAACGATTAAAAAACTATGGTATAGCTGAAGTGGATTATCGTTATTTTGTGTTTTCTGGAATCATTTCCAACCAAACTTTTGTGCCTCAAGACAAGCAAATTTTTATTAAAACCAAAAAACAAAAACTCGTGAGTTTGCAAGAGGTCGATGCTTTTTTTAACTCCGATGAATTGTCGCAAATTCAACAGAAGCATTATTTATGTTTTCCTAGACAAAGGCATCTAATTTAATTTTTTATATTTTTGCATCAATGAAGTTTACAGCCCAACAAATTGCGGCACAACTCGAGGGTACCGTTGATGGCGATCCGAATGTTGAAGTTTTTCAATTGTCAAAAATTGAAGAAGCTCAGAAGGGTTCTTTGACTTTTCTCGCAAATCCAAAGTACAAACAATATATATATAAGACTCAAGCATCCATTACAATTGTCAATGATGACTTTGTTGCAGAGAATGATTTATCTACAACACTAGTACGGGTGCCCAATGCATATGATTCATTTACCCTTCTTTTGGACTATTACAACAAGGTCAAAACCAGTAAGACAGGTATATCTGAAAAGGCAATTATCGACCCCTCTGTCAAAATGGGAAATGACTGTTTTGTCGGGCATTTTACTTGTGTAGGAGAGGGAACTGAAATGGGTGATAAGGTTAAGATTTTCGATCAATGTCACCTCGGATCAAATGTAACCATTGGTGAAGGAACTATCATATTTGCTGGGGCTAAAATATTGGATGACACCATCATAGGAACAAATTGTATTATACATTCGGGAACAGTTATTGGTTCTGATGGTTTTGGTTTTGCACCACAAGATGGCGGTGGCTACAAGAAAATTCCTCAAACAGGTATTGTGGTTATTGGTGATGATGTTGAAATAGGAGCTAATTCTACCATTGACCGAGCAACGCTGGGAGTCACATCCATTGCCAATGGCGTAAAGCTGGACAATCAAATCCAAATCGCACATAATGTAGAAATAGGTGAGAATACTGTTATTGCTGCGCAAACGGGTGTAGCAGGTTCTTCTAAAATTGGAAAAAACTGTGTTATTGGCGGTCAAGTCGGTATTATTGGACATATCACCATTGGAGATAATGTCAAAATTCAAGGCCAGTCAGGAGTCAATACTAGCATAAAAGATGATATGAAAATTCAAGGTACTCCTGCTTTTTCATATAATGATTATAACAAATCCTACGTTTATTTCAAAAACCTTCCCAACTTAGGTAGGGAGATTAATAGTATCCTCAAAAAGCTTAACCTATGACAAAAAAAAAATCCCTTCAAAAAACTTTAGCAGATAAAGTTGATTTAAAGGGGGTAGGGTTGCATACTGGCAAAGAAGTGAACCTTGCTTTCAAACCTGCACCAGTTAATACTGGCTATGTTTTCGTTAGAACAGATCTCAACCCCCAAACTGAAATACCCGCCGATATTCAACATGTAAATAATACCGATAGAGGTACCAATCTTCTTAAGGATGGTGTAAGTATTCAAACGTCTGAACATGTCTTAGCAGCCTTGGTTGGAATGGGTGTAGATAATTGTTACATCACCCTAGACGCACCAGAACCCCCTATCATGGATGGCTCCTCTAAATATTTTGTAGAGGCTATTGAGTTTGCAGGCGTAATTGAACAAGACGAATTAAGAGATGAGTATATTGTAACAGAACTTATATCATACAAAGACGAGGAAACTGGAAGTGAAATTACGCTAATTCCAGCTGACAAATATCAAATTACTACAATGGTTGATTTCCAAACCAAAGTTTTGGGAACTCAGAATGCATCGCTTGATAAAATTAGTGACTTTAAAGAAACCATTGCTCCCTCAAGAACTTTTAGTTTTTTACATGAATTGGAAACGCTATTGGAAAATGGCCTAATCAGAGGAGGAGACCTCAATAATGCAATAGTTTATGTTGATAAACCCTTGTCAGAAAAAACTATGGAACGGCTTAAAAAAGCCTTTAGAAAAGACAATATAGCTGTAAAATCCAATGGTATTTTGGATAATTTGAGTCTTCATTTCTCCAACGAAGCAGCTCGACATAAGCTTTTAGACGTCATTGGAGATATAGCGCTTGCTGGAATGCCAATTCGAGGTAAAGTCTTTGCGCATAAACCCGGACATAAGGTCAACGCAGCATTCACTAGAAAATTATCTCAGATTATTAAACAGGAAAGACGCCAAAATGCCCCGAAAATTGACATCAACGCAGAGCCATTGATGGATGTTAATGACATCATCAAAATGCTCCCACATCGTCCACCATTTTTATTGGTTGATAAAATATTTGAGCTATCTGAAAATCACGTTATAGGGCTGAAAAATGTAACTATGAATGAACCGTTTTTTGTCGGCCACTTCCCTGGTGCTCCAGTTATGCCTGGAGTTTTACAAATTGAAGCCATGGCTCAAGCAGGTGGGGTTTTACTTCTTAACACGGTGCCAGATCCAGATAATTATATTACCTACTTCATGAAAATGGACAATGTAAAATTCAAAAGACCTGTAAAGCCTGGAGACACATTAATCTTTAATCTAGAATTAATTTCACCTATTAGAAGAGGTATTTGTCATATGAGAGGTGCAATATATGCTAATGGAAAACTGACAACCGAGGGCGAACTTATGGCCCAAATTATTAAACGTAAATAATAGAATGAAACAACCTCTTGCCTATATTTCTCCGGAAGCCAAAGTCGCTAAAAATGTTGTAATTGAACCTTTTACTTCCATTGATAAAAATGTTGAAATAGGCGAAGGTACTTGGATAGGCTCAAATGTAACCATCATGGAGGGTGCTAGAATTGGTAAAAACTGTAGTATTTTTCCAGGCTCAGTGATTGCCGCTGTACCGCAAGACTTAAAATTTAAAGGTGAAGACACCTTAGCTGTCATTGGTGACAACACCACCATCAGAGAGTGCGTTACCATCAATCGCGGTACTTCTGACAGACAACTCACTAAAATTGGAGACAACTGCCTCATTATGGCTTATTGCCATATTGCTCACGATTGTTTTGTTGGGGATAACTGTATCTTTTCCAACAACAGTACTTTAGCAGGGCACATCACCATCGGTGATTATGTTATCCTCGCGGGATTGGTTGCTGTGCATCAGTTTTCTACCATTGGCGACCATGCTTTTGTAGCAGGTGGCTCCTTGGTAAGAAAAGATGTACCTCCTTATGTAAAAGCGGCACGTGAACCCTTGTCCTATGTTGGGATTAACTCCGTGGGTTTGAGAAGACGCGGTTTTAGTTCAGAAAAAATAACAGAGATTCAAAATATTTATAGAATACTTTATCAAAAGAAATTTAATAACTCCCAAGCTGCAGATATCATTGAAGCTGAAATGGTCGCTTCACCAGAAAGAGACGAAATACTTCAGTTTATTCGAAACTCTCAAAGAGGGGTTATGAAGGGATATTTCCAAAAAAACTAATTCTATCCAATGGCAACAACTTCAGACATAAGAAAAGGTTTGTGCATAAAATACAATAACGACATCTATAAGATCGTTGAGTTCCTTCACGTAAAACCAGGTAAAGGCCCTGCTTTTGTTAGGACAAAACTTAAAAGTGTTACCAATGGAAAAGTGCTTGACAATACCTTCTCCGCAGGACATAAAATTGAAGACATCCGAGTGGAAACAAATAAGTTTCAATACCTATATGGTGAAGGTGATGAGTTCAATTTTATGAATGTTGACGACTACAATCAAATAATGGTTGGTAAAAACTCAATTGATAATCCAGGTTTGCTCAAAGAAGGAGAAATCGTTAGTATTTCTATTAATACCGAAGATGGTTTGCCGCTTTCTGTAGACATGCCCGCCAGTGTCATTTTAGAAATTACCCATACTGAGCCTGGAGTCAAGGGCAATACTGCCACTAATGCCACCAAACCAGCAGAGCTAGAAACAGGAGCAAAAATAAATGTTCCACTATTTATAAATGAAGGGGATAAAATCAAGGTGGACACCGAAAAAGCTACTTACATCGAAAGGATAAAAGATTAACTTCAATCTTGTCATTAAACCTAATTTAATTAGGTAATTTTATACCATATGTTTTTTACAACAAATGAGTGTACTAATTAATAAAGATTCAAAAATAATTGTCCAAGGTTTTACTGGAGGAGAAGGAACTTTTCATGCCAGCCAAATGATTGAATATGGCACCCAAGTTGTCGGTGGGGTTACCCCTGGCAAGGGTGGGCAAATCCATTTAGAAAAACCCGTTTTTAACACCGTGGCTGATGCCGTGAAAAAAACGCAAGCGGATACTTCAATAATATTTGTGCCTCCTGCCTTCGCGGCAGATGCTGTTATGGAAGCTGCAGCAGCTGGAATTAAAGTGATCATAACCATTACTGAGGGTATTCCTGTGGCAGATATGGCAAAAGTTGCCAATTTCATCAAGGATAAAGACTGTACCTTAATTGGTCCAAATTGTCCTGGAGTCATCACCCCAGAAGAAGCAAAAGTAGGTATCATGCCAGGATTTGTATTTAAAAAAGGAAACGTTGGAATTGTTTCAAAATCTGGAACTTTGACTTATGAAGCTGCCGATCAAGTAGTGAGAGAAGGGTTAGGTATTACCACTGCCATTGGAATAGGAGGAGATCCGATTATCGGAACTACCACCAGAGATGCAGTTGAGTTGTTTATGGGTGACCCCGATACACATGCTATTGTTGTCATTGGTGAGATTGGCGGTCAGTTAGAAGCAGAAGCTGCCAACTGGATAAAAGAGACAGGAAACAAAAAACCTGTTATAGGGTTTATAGCGGGAGAAACCGCCCCTAAAGGAAGAACAATGGGTCATGCTGGTGCAATCGTCGGTGGAAAAGACGACACAGCTGAGGCCAAAAAGGATATTATGCGCTCATGCGGGATACACGTGGTCGATTCCCCAGCGGCAATAGGAAAAAAAGTTGCAGAAGTTTTAGCTTAATCCCCATATGAGTAAACTGTTAGAAAATAAAACGGCAATCATCACTGGTGCTTCCAGGGGAATAGGTCGAGGCATTGCACTAACCTTTGCCCAGCACGGTTGTAACGTAGCCTTTACCTTTAACAGCTCCGTTGAAGCTGCAAAAGCACTAGAAACTGAATTAAGTGCTTTGGGTATTAAAGCAATGGGTTATCAAAGTAATGCAGCCGATTTTAATCAAGCACAAGAATTGGTTGTTAGCGTTGTAAAAGAATTTGACGGTGTAGATATTTTAGTTAATAATGCTGGAATAACCATTGACAACCTTTTAATGCGAATTGGCGAGGAAGATTTTGACAAGGTCATTGAAGTCAATCTGAAATCAGTGTTCAATATGACCAAAGCCATTCAAAGAACCTTTCTCAAACAGCGAAATGGATCATTGATTCACATGAGCTCAGTTGTTGGTATTAAAGGAAACGCTGGTCAGTCTAACTACGCCGCATCAAAAGCTGGTATTATAGGATTTTCTAAAGCAATAGCACTGGAATTAGGGTCGAGAAACATCAGGAGTAATGTCATTGCCCCTGGATTTATAGAAACTGAAATGACAGACAAACTGTCGGAGGATGTCGTTCAAAAGTGGAGAGATGACATACCCCTTAAACGTGGCGGAAAGCCCGAGGATGTTGCCAATGCTTGTGTGTTTTTGGCTTCAGATTTATCAAATTATATAACTGGTCAAGTCCTTCAGGTAGATGGGGGAATGTTAACTTAAATTAAAAAAACTATGCAAAAATTACCTAAAATCGGATTACCTATTATTCTATTAGCATTCGTGCTAATCATCTTTGTCTCAAAATCTTCCATTAACATTGGTTATGGTGAGGCTGGGGTTTTATTTAAAACCTTTGGCGGCGGTGTTGTAACTGATAAGCCCCCTTTATCTGAGGGCTTTCACATCATCTCCCCTTGGAATAAAGTTTATATTTATAATGTTAAGCAACAGGAGTTTTTTGAAGGTAATATGCAAGTGCTTTCCTCTAATGGATTGGAAATTTCTTTAGACGTCTCTGTATTGTATCAGCCAGTTTATAATGAACTGGGCATTCTTCACCAAACCAAAGGTGAAAATTATGTCAATATTGTTTTGATTCCGCAGATACGTGCTGTCGCGAGAAGTGTTGTTGGGCGATATACACCTGAACAATTATATTCTACAAAGAGAGATGCCATTCAAAATGAAATATTTGACGAAACTAAAAAAAACGTTGAGTCACAACATATTCAATTAAATGCTGTTCTGGTAAGAGATGTTTCGCTCCCACTTGCCATCAAAGAAGGTATCGAAAGAAAGTTGATTCAGGAACAGGAAGCGTTAGAATATGAATTTCGTCTTGAAAAAGCAAAGCAAGAGGCCGAGAAACAAAGGGTAGAAGCTGAAGGTAAAGCAGCAGCTAACAGGATTTTAAGCGCCTCTATTACCAATATGATTCTTAAAGAAAAAGGAATTGAGGCTACTCGTGAACTTGCCAAATCACCCAATGCAAAAGTTATCGTTGTTGGAAGCGGTAAGGATGGACTTCCTATAATACTAGGTGGCCAATAAGACGATTATTCTTTTGAATTGAAAAAATTATTATATTTGCATCGTGATAATTTTAAACACACATACACATTTTCTTACATTCGCTCAAATGAGGTGAGAGGTAGTGTATTAAACATACTTAAAACCCGTTTGAGTTTTCAAACGGGTTTTTTTTTAAACTAATTTAAATGATGATTAAAATTGCAATTCAAAAATCTGGACGTCTTAACGAAGACTCCTTAGACATGCTAAAAAAATGTGGGATATCTATTGATAATGGAAAAGATCAACTTAAAGCTGCCGCAAGAAATTTTCCATTAGAGGTACTCTATCTCCGCAATGGAGACATCCCCCAATACCTCAGGGATGGCGTAGTGGACTTGGCTATTATAGGAGAGAATCTCTTATTTGAAAAAGGGCAAGACCTTAGCGTAATTGAAAAACTGGGGTTTTCAAAATGCCGTGTTTGTAT
>MDTB01051358.1_pt1 | contig 14136 bp, 15 predicted proteins | sample 811161 | NCBI WGS metagenome assembly MDTB01 (sample SAMN05326650, study PRJNA326480) | marine metagenome | isolation source: seawater | place: Mediterranean Sea | collected 2009
TAAATCATATTAGTCTTAATTTTACCCCATTTGTACACCTAATTAAGATAAATGAAAAAAACAAAAATTGATCATTACACTGATAAAGAAGCTTTAGATTTTCATAGTCATAAAAAGCCTGGAAAGATCGAAATTTCATCTTCCAAAAATATGACAACAAAAAGAGACCTGGCTTTAGCATATTCTCCTGGCGTTGCAGCACCAGTAAGAGCTATTAGTAAAAATCCAGAAGCAGCTTTTGACTATACTAGTAAAGGAAATTTAGTTGCTGTTATAAGCAATGGCTCTGCAATTCTTGGAATGGGAAATTTAGGTGCTTTAGCCTCAAAGCCTGTAATGGAGGGAAAGGCAGTTTTATTTAAAAGATTTGCAGATATAGATTCCATTGATCTTGAAATTGACTCCTCTGACCCGTATGAAATCGTAAATAGTATTAAAAATTTTGCTCCTAGCTTCGGGGGAATAAACCTAGAGGATATTGCAGCACCAGACTGTTTTATTATAGAGGAAAAACTTAAAGAAACTTTAGATATACCTGTTTTTCATGATGATCAGCACGGCACCGCAATAATTACTACTGCAGCATTAATCAATGCCCTGGACATAAATAAAAAAAAAATCGATAAAATAAAAATAGTTGTTAACGGTGCAGGAGCCTCTGCAATGGCTTGTACCAACTTATTCAAAAAAAGTGGTGTTCCTCAGAAAAACATTACTATGGTTGATAGAAAAGGGGTAATTTATCGAGGCAGAGAAAGTTTGAATCAATGGAAATCAAGTCATGCGATAGAAACTAAAGACCGAACTTTAAATGATGCAATTGAAAATGCTGACGTATTTTTAGGATTGTCTGCAAAAGGTACTCTAACAAAGGATATGGTGAAAAAAATGGCAAAAAATCCAATAATTTTTGCCTGTGCAAACCCTGATCCTGAAATTACACCTGAAGAGGTTGAAGAGGTGAGAGATGATGCAATTATAGCAACTGGAAGATCTGACTATCCAAACCAGGTAAATAACTTAATAGGTTTCCCGTATATTTTTAGAGGCGCGCTTGACGTAAGATCTAAAACTATAAATGAAGAAATGAAAGTTGCTGCAGCAAATGCAATAGCAAATTTAGCAAAAGAAGATGTGCCAGATGAGGTTGTTGCTGCAATGGGGGGTGAAAGACCCCATTATGGTAAAGAATATATTATTCCATCAACATTTGACCCTAGATTGATTAGCGTAATTCCAGCTGCTGTAGCAAAAGCAGCTATGGATACGGGTGTAGCAAGAATAAAAATAGATGATTTCGAGGCTTATAAAGACCAACTTAAACAAAGGCTAGATCCAACTGTAACTATAATGCAAGGTATTAATACTTATATTAAAAAGAAACCAAAAAAAGTTGTTTTTGCTGATGGTGAAGATGAAAATATGCTTAAAGCAGCTATAGCTTTTAAAAATTCAAAGTTAGGAATACCAATTTTAATTGGAAAAGAAAAATTGATTAAAGATCAAATAAAAAAGATTGGTTATAATGAAAATTTTGATATCGAAATTATAAATTCAAAAGATAAATTAAAAAGAGAAAAATATGTTAAATATCTATTTAAAAAACTCCAAAGAGAACAGGGTATGTTAGAATGGGATTGTGACAGGCTCATTAGAAATGATAGGGTGATTTGGGCTTCTTGTATGGTTGCTTGTGAAGATGCAGACGCAATGATTACGGGAAATACTAGAAGATATTCATCTTCACTTGAAAAAATTATTAAAGTTGTAGATCCAAGACCTGGTGAGATTATGTTTGGTTTAAATCTTATAGTAAACCGTGGAAAAACAATATTTATCTGTGATACATCTGTAATAGAATATCCAGATGCTAATCAATTAGCAGATATGGCTATATCTGCTTCACGAGTAGTAAGATTGTTTGGATTTGATCCTAAAGTGGCCTTTTTATCTCACTCAACATTTGGTCAACCTGTTACAGATAGAACTAAAAGAATTAGTGATGCAGTTAAGATTTTAAAAACGAAAAAAGTTGATTTTAAATTTGATGGTGAAATGCAACCAGATGTAGCTCTTGAAGAAGTATACAAAGAACTTTATCCATTTTCAGAAATTGTAGGAAATGCAAATGTATTGGTTATGCCTAGTCAACACAGTGCAGCTATTTCATATAAAATGATAAAATCTATGAGTAGAGCAAAAGTTATTGGACCTTTATTAATCGGCTTAGGGTTACCTATTGAAATAGCACCCCTCAGATCTTCGACATCTGAAATTATAAATCTGGCGTCAATTGCAGCTTATTCTTCAGATGTAATAAAATATAAAAAAAATTAATCCTTTTGAATTCTCAGATTCTCAACCAACAAAATACTCGCTATAACATCATCTACATCTGAAATTTCCTTAGCTTCAATTATCACTAAGTCTTTTTCATCTTTATTAATAGCTATACCATAGATATAAATTTTCTTCTTATAGGTGTCTATTTGATAATTTGTGGCCTTAATGTTTTTATTTAAAATTAAAGCAGTTCTTAATTGAGAAGTTAGTAAAATGTCTTTTGCAGATTGTTTGAAGTTAAATTTTTCTTTAATCTTTAAATCATTTCTTACTGATCTTACTCCATCAGTTTCCCAAGCTATCTTGGTTAATTTAAGTTTTTCTTCTGGGTCATTGACCTTACCAGTCAAAAATATCCTTCCATCTAAAACTTTAGATTTTACAGATAAAAAATAATTTTTATCAGCAAGAAGTATTCTAGCTGATAAATTTTTTTGCATTATAGAGTCATCAATCTGGGTCCCAAGTGTTCTCGGATCTATTGCTACTGAAACACCAGTCCCAAAGATTCCAGTAGATGAAACTCCAACACAACTATTTAGGATCAAACTGATAAAAAAAATAATAATTAATTTTTTTTTCATTTTTTCATTTTTACACAATAATTATAAATAATCTTTCTTGGGATCCTCTTATTTTGATTAATAAGACTTGATATTTCTTGAATGCTTAATTTATTAATCATTTTATTAATTAATCTTTTATCTGATTCATCTAAATTATCTGAGGCTTTTTTATTATTTATTTTATCTGATATAACAATTGTCAATTCTCCCTTTAAATTTAGCTCAAATTGTTCTAATTCATCGATTTCTGCTCTTATAAATTCCTCATAAAACTTAGTCATTTCTCTACATACAAGAATTTTTCTTCCAGAAAAATTTTTTTTAATAAATGGAATAATCTTATTAATCTTTTTAGGAGAAATAAAAAAAACTATAGAAGAATTTAATTTTGATAAAACTTCTAGATCTTCTAAAATATTCTTTTTTTTTTTCTGGAAAGAAGCCATAAAAGAAAAATTTTTCTGAAAATCCACTTATAGATATTGCAGAAACAGCAGCTGATGAACCTGGTATAGGTATAATTTCAATTTTATTTTTAATGCATTCTTTAACTAAAATGGATCCAGGATCAGAAACACAGGGGGTTCCTGCATCTGATACCAGAGAAATGTATAATCCTTGCTCAATAAGTTCTATTATTTTAGATAGATTTTTTCTTTCATTAAATTTATGATTTGAAATCAATTTTGAACTAATCTGGTATTTATCAAATAATTTTTTAGAAACTCTCGTATCTTCACAAAGAATATAATCTGAGTCTTTGAGGGTTTTTATTGCTCTAAAGCTAATATCATTAAGGTTTCCAATTGGGGTAGATACTAAATATAGGCTTTTTTTTATTTCTTTATTGCGAAGATTTAAATTTGTAATCATATTTATTATTAAAATAATATAGTATCACTAAAATGTATAAATTTTTTAAGTTTTTTTTAATAGTCATAATTCTTTGTTTATCTAAATATTCAAATTCATTTTCTGATAGTGAAAAAATTAAGATTGGTCTTCTCGCACCATTATCAGGAGAATATCAAGAATTGGGTCAATTAATAATTAAATCAACTAGGATGGCTTTAAATGATATTGGTACAGATAATATTGAAATATACCCTAGGGATACTAATTTAGATCCCAATAAAACTTTACAATCTGCATACGAACTCAAAAATAAAGGAATAAAAATTTTTATTGGACCAATTTTTTTTAAAAGTTTAGCTTATTTGAATGAGATTGAGAATGTAATCTTTTTATCATTGACAAACAAAACAACTGGAATTCCAAAAAATGTTATAAGTAGTGGTGTAAACTCATTGTCACAAATCAATGCAATTAAGAAATTTTTAGAGTTAAATGAAATTAAGAAGACTATTTTTTTAACTCCAGATGCTGATTATAAAGTTGAAATTCAAAAGGCAATCAAACAATCTAAAATTAAAATTTCAAAAAAATATACATATAATAGTGAACCGACAAAATTAACTAAACAAATTGAAAATATTACTAACTATAAGATACGAAAACAAAACTTAGCTGATGAAATATTGAGATTAGAAAAATCTGACCTTGAAGATAAAGAAAGACAAATAGAAAAACTTAAAAAAAGATACACTATTGGAAATGTAAATTTTGACTCTTTAATTATTTCTGATTTTGACGAGAGTCTTAAAAGTGTAATAACATCACTTTTATATACTGATGTCTCTCCCAAAAATAAATATTTTATTACTTTTAATCAATGGTTTGATGAGAGCTTGTTAAAAGAAGAAAATATCCAGCCATTATATTTTCCATCTATAAACAAAAAAAATTTAGAAAATTTTAATAATAATTTTTATACAAAATATAATATTAAACCAAATCACTTAGCATTACTAAGTTATGATCTTTTAGGATTGATATACTATCTATCTTTAAAAGCAGATTTTTCAAATATTGAGAGTATGTTTAAGAAAAAAAACTCATTTAAAGGTAAAATTGGAATATTTGATGTTCATAATAATAGAATTTATCATAGATTAAATTTTTATAAAATTGACAATGGTAAAATTAAAGAAATTTTTTAATTTTTTTAAAGGCCTGATATCGATGGTCCAATTTATATTTTTGGGATGATTTCATTTCACCAAAAGTTTTTTTTTTATTTTTAGGTATAAATATTGGGTCATAACCAAAACCATTTTGGCCTTTAGGTTCATTAGAAATGCTGCCTTCCACTTTCCCTAAGACACAAGCTATTTTTTTATTTAAATAACTAATAGATAAAGAACATACAAAACGAGCTTTAATAATTTTATTTTTCCAGTTTTTATCTTTTTTATACAATTCTCTATAAACTTTTTTTATAGCTTTTTTAAAATCTGAATTTTTACCTCCCCATCTGGCGGAATATATACCAGGGCTCTTTTTTAAAATATCAATTTCTAAACCGGAGTCATCAGCAAGACATATCAAATTGGTTTTCTTAGAAAAATATCTTGATTTAATCAAAGAATTTTCTTTAAAAGTTTTACCATTTTCTTTGGGGCTTTTTATTTTAAGATCTGATGTGGACAATATCTTTATATTTTTAGGTAATAAGTTCCTAATTTCTCTTAATTTTCCTTTATTATTTGTCCCAATAAGTAATTTTTTAATTTTTTTTTTAAACATCTGGTAATTTCGAATTTTCTTACCATATAAGACTTTATGGATAAAGAACATAACAAAAACGAGACTAGTGATTCAATTAAAGATGAAAAAGAAACTATTCAAAAACCAGAAAAGCTAGATAAAGAAAAGAGTGAGGAACAAGTAGAAGAAAACAATCCAGAAGAAAGAATTTTAAAATTAGAAGATAAGCTTTCAAGAACTTTTGCAGAAATGGAAAATCAAAGAAGAAGATTTGAGAGAGAAAAAGATGATGCATATGAATATGGAGGATTTACTTTTGCTAAAGAAGCATTAAGTTTAATTGATAACCTTGAAAGATCAAAACAGATTTTGCTAAATGATGATGCACTTAAAAACACTGAAGCATTAAAAAAAACTATTGAACATTTCAATATAATTAATAAAGATTTAATTGCTATCTTTTCAAAGAATAACATTAAACCTATAGAAAGTTTAAATAAAAAATTAGATCCAAATTTTCATCAAGCGATGATTGAAATCGAGGATGATCAAAAAGAAGCTGGGGTTATTATTCAAGAAATCCAAAAAGGATTTACAATGAAAGATAGGCTTTTAAGACCTGCATTAGTAGGTGTATCAAAAAAAACAAATAGTGAGATCAAAAAAGGCGAGGAAAATAAAGAAAAATTGGGCAATAAATAATTTTCGCTCCAACTTGTAGAATGAGATTTAGCCACTATATGAAGAAAGAGATTAATTGATATGAGTAAAATAATTGGAATAGACCTAGGAACAACTAATTCTTGTGTTGCTATTATGGAAGGCAGTCAAGCTAAAGTGCTTGAAAATGCTGAAGGCGCAAGAACCACTCCTTCCGTGGTAGCTTTTACTGAAGATAAAGAAAAATTAATAGGCCAACCTGCGAAAAGACAGGCTGTAACAAATCCAGAAAATACAATCTTTGCTGTTAAAAGATTAATAGGCAGAAATTTCGAAGATCCAACGGTAAAAAAAGATATTGAAGCTGCCCCATTTAAAATCGTTAATTCAGAAAAAGGAGATGCTTGGATCGAATCCAAAGGAGAAAAATACTCTCCATCACAAATTTCAGCTTTTATCCTTCAAAAGATGAAAGAGACTGCAGAGAAATATTTAGGTCAAGCAGTAACAAAAGCTGTCATAACTGTTCCTGCTTACTTTAATGATGCACAAAGACAAGCCACTAAAGATGCAGGAAAGATTGCTGGATTAGAAGTTTTAAGAATTATTAATGAACCTACTGCAGCTTCTTTAGCCTATGGTTTGGACAAAAAACAAAATAAAAAAATTGCTGTATATGACCTTGGAGGTGGAACTTTTGACGTTTCAATTCTAGAGTTAGGTGATGGTGTTTTTGAAGTTAAGTCTACTAATGGGGATACTTTTTTAGGTGGAGAGGATTTTGATAATACTATCGTAGAATACTTAATTGCAGAATTTAAGAAAGATAGTGGTATCGATTTGAAATCTGACAAATTGGCTTTACAAAGACTTAAAGAAGCGGCTGAAAAGGCAAAAATTGAATTATCAGCAGCTGAACAAACTGATATCAATTTACCTTTTATAACTGCAGACAAAACTGGGCCTAAACATATTAATTTAAAAATGACTAGAGCAAAACTTGAGGCTTTAGTAGAAGATTTAATTGCTAGAACTATACCACCTTGTAAAACAGCTTTAAAAGATGCTGGGGTTTCACCAAGTGATATTGATGAAGTAGTGATGGTTGGCGGTATGACCAGAATGCCAAAAGTTATTTCTGAAGTTAAGAACTTTTTTGGTAAAGAACCTAATAAAAGTGTTAATCCCGATGAAGTTGTTGCTATGGGAGCTGCTATTCAAGCTGGAGTATTACAAGGTGATGTAAAAGATGTTCTTTTATTAGATGTTACTCCACTATCTTTAGGTATTGAGACGCTAGGGGCTGTTTCAACTAAACTTATAGAAAAAAATACAACAATTCCAACAAAAAAAAGTCAAGTATTCTCTACAGCTGAAGATAACCACCCTGCCGTTTCAATTAGAGTTCTTCAAGGAGAGAGAGAAATGGCGACTGATAATAAACTTCTAGGAAATTTTGAATTAGTTGGTATTGCTCCTGCACCAAGAGGAGTTCCACAAATTGAGGTAACTTTTGATATAGATGCTAATGGAATAGTAAACGTTTCAGCTAAAGATAAAGGAACTGGGAAAGAACAAAAAATTCAAATTCAAGCATCAGGAGGTTTGAGTGATGAAGAGATTGAGAAAATGGTAAAAGATGCTGAAGCAAATAAAGATGCGGATAAAAAGAAGAGGGAGTCAGTGGATATCAGAAATCAAGCTGATACATTAATTCATTCAACTGAAAAAAATCTTAAAGAGCATGGATCTAAAATTTCAGATGTAGAAAAAAAGGCAATTGAAGATGGATCAAATGAGCTCAAAGAGTCTTTAAAAGGAGAAAATATTGATGATATCAAGAAAAAAACTGAGTCATTAGTTCAAGCCTCAATGAAACTTGGAGAAGCTATTTATAAATCACAACAAAGTACAAAACCTGACTCTGGTAAAGATGATGGCAAAGATGAAAAGGAAAAAAAAGACGATAATGTTGTTGATGCGGATTTTGAGGAAGTAAAAGACGAGAATAAAGAAAAAAGCGCTTAACTAACATCATTTATTTGTCCAGGTTATATACATGGCTAAAAGAGATTATTATGATGTCCTGGGTGTTAAAAAGAATGCAAGTCCTGAAGAATTAAAATCAGCATATAGAAAACTAGCAATAAAATATCATCCAGATAAAAATCCAGATGATAAGACCGCTGAGGATAAGTTTAAGGAGGCTAGTGAAGCTTATGGCGTTTTATCTGATAAATCTAAAAAAGAAAATTATGATAGTTTTGGCCATGCAGCCTTTGAAAATGGAGGTGGTGGTCGAGGAGGATTTGGAGGATTTGGTGGTGCTGACTTTTCAGATATCTTTGAGGATTTCTTTGGAGATTTTGGAGGAGGTAGCAGAGGAAGTTCAAGAAGGAATTCTAACAATAGAGGTTCTGACCTAAGATACGATTTATCAATTTCATTAGAAGAAGCTTACTTTGGTAAAAAGCAAAATATACAATTCTCAACTTCAGAAAAGTGTAATACTTGTAAAGGAAATGGATCAAAGCCAGGTTCAAGCCCTGATAGATGTAGTTATTGTGGAGGTAATGGAAGAGTAAGATCAAATCAAGGTTTTTTCACTGTTCAACAAACATGTCCTCAATGTGCTGGAAGTGGAGAAGAAATAACTAATCCATGTACAAGTTGTAATGGCAATGGAAATAAGCAAATATCGAAAAAAATTTCTGTTACTATTCCTAAAGGAGTTGATGATGGTACAAGAATTAGACTCGCAGGAAAAGGTGAGGCAGGAACTAGAGGTGGTGCTACTGGTGATTTATATTTATTTATAAACGTTAAATCACACGATCTTTTTAAAAGATCAGATGTAAATTTATTTTTTGAATTTCCAATATCAATAGCTGATGCTGCTCTTGGCACTACGATTGAGATTCCAACAATTGATGGAAAAAGAGCTAAGATCAAAATACCAGACGGCACACAAGATGGAAAGCAATTTAGATTAAAGGCAAAAGGTATGCCTTTTATGAGGAGAGGTGATTACGGAGATTTGTACGTGCAAGTAAAAACCGAGATACCAGTATATCTCAATAAAGAACAAAAAGAATTATTAGAAAGATTCAGAAAAATAGAAAATGAAAAATCCAACCCAAGCATTAAAAAATTTTTTCAAAAAGCAAAAAGTTTCTGGAGTGGCTAATAAGTGGAGTTAGAACAAATAGTGCCTGCTATCTTTTTAATTGCAGTTTTAGTTCTAATCCTGCCTGGATTTATAAGAACTAATTCAAATTCAAAAAAATTTACTAAAAATTTATTCATTTGGTCTATAATTGTTATCTGTGTTGTGATAGTTTCATATTCTATCTTAAAATGAAAAAAATAAGCTTAGCAATAACTGGATGTATGGGACGAATGGGGCAACAGATTATTAAATCTGTTAGATCTGATAATAGTTTTAAAATAGTATCTCTTACAGAAAGTAAAAGAATTAATAAAAGAATTAAGGGAATAAAAATAGACCAAAATACAGAACAGTCTTTAAAGAAGGCTAACTTAATCATTGATTTTACAGTTCCAAAATGCACTTTTGAAGTTTTAAAGATTGCATCAAAATTAAAAAAAAAAGTAGTAATAGGAACTACTGGTTTTACAAAAAAGCAAGAAGATTTAATCAAAACGTTTTCAAAAAAAATACCAATTTTAAAAGCTGGAAATATGAGTCTAGGAATTAATCTTTTAATGTATTTAACAGAAATTGCTTCTAGTTCTCTAGGAAAAAATTTTTTAAGTAAAGTTTTTGAAATTCATCATAAACATAAAAAAGATTATCCCTCAGGGACTGCTTTAATGCTGGGAAAAGGCATTGCTATTGGTAAAAATAAAAATTTTTATAATTTGCTCGGAAAAAAGTATTTAAATAAAAAAACTTTTCCTTATGCAAGTAAAATTAACTTTAATTCCATAAGAAAAGGGGAAATTATAGGAGAACACGAAGTAAAATTCTCAAGTGGTAAAGAAATAATTACATTAAATCATGAGGCTTTTGACAGAGCACTTTATTCTGAGGGAGCTTTATCTGCAGCAAAGTGGCTGATTAACAAAAAGCCAGGTCTTTATTCTATGAGAGATCTTATGAATTTCAAATAATGGATGAAGTTCAAAGAGCTAAAATAGTTTTTAAAATTTTAAACAAATTATACCCTAAAATATATGTTCCTTTGAAAAGCAGGAATGTTTTTACTCTTTTAATTTCTGTTTTACTTTCAGCTCAATGCACTGATATTAATGTAAATAATGTAACTAAAAATATTTATCCAAAGTTTTACAGACCTATGCACTTCGTTAAGCTAGGAAGAAAAAAAATTGAAAAATTAATAAAAAAAATTGGAATTTTTCGTATTAAAGCCAAAAGTATTTATAATTTATCAAAAATAATAATTGAAAAACATAAAGGCACAGTACCAAGGACGTTTGAAGAACTAGAGAACCTCCCAGGTGTTGGTCACAAAACAGCTAGCGTAGTCATGTCACAAGGTTTTGGATATCCAGCTTTTCCAATCGATACACATATACACAGGTTAGCCCAAAGATGGGGCTTAACTAATGGAAAAAATGTTACTCAGACTGAAAAGGATTTAAAGAGATTGTTTCCTAAAAAAAGTTGGAACAAACTTCACCTTCAAATTATATATTATGGAAGAGAATATTGTAAAGCAAGGGAATGTTATGGATTGACTTGTAAAATTTGTACCACTTGTTATCCTAAAAGAAAACAACCTATTAAAACTAAAAAACCATAATATGAAAGTTCTTGGAATCGGTAATGCAATAGTTGATGTTATATGCAAAGTTGAAGAAAATTTTATTACAAAAAATAATCTTACTAAAGGAACAATGAAATTATTTTTTGATGATACTGAATTCAAAAACCTTTTAATTAACTTAAAAATTGAAAAATCTATTTCTGGAGGATCAGTTGCTAATTCGATTGTAGGTTTATCACAACTTAAAAATCAAGTTGGCTTTATGGGAAAAATATCTGATGATGATTTTGGGATAAAATATGAGGAAGGTTTAAAAAAAGAAAATGTAAAATATTATTATAAAAAACAAAAAGAAAATCTTCCAACAGGGACTTGTTTAATTTTAGTTACTCCAGATTCTGAGAGAACTATGTGTACTTTTTTAGGAATAGCAGGAAAAATAAGTGAAAATGATATTGATGAAAAAATAATTAAAAAAAGTGAATTAATTTTTTTAGAAGGTTATCTATGGGATGAAGGTCAACCCAAAAAAGCATTTGAAAAAGCAATTAGTAATTCAAATAAAGTCGCTATGTCTCTATCAGATTTATTTTGTGTAGAAAGACACAAAATGCAATTTTTAGAATTAGTCAAAAATAAAATAGATATAGTATTTGCGAATGAACAAGAAATAATGTCTTTAATAAATACTAAATCATTCCATGATGTAATTTCTTTTGCTAAAGACCTTAAGAATAATATTGTTATTACTCGAGGTGAAGAAGGGGCAATTTCAATCAAAGATAAAGAAGTACTAGAATGTCCAGCAAAGAAAAATTTAAAGATAATTGATCTCACAGGTGCTGGTGATTTATTTGCTGCAGGCTATTTACATGGTATAATAAATAATATGGATATTAAAAATTCATTGGCTAATGGCACTGAGATGTCCTCTAAAGTAATACAACAATTTGGTGCAAGACTTAAATGAAAATTCTTAATTTTTTTCCACTTTCAATACTCCAAGATAAAATCAACTTAAGTGATAAAGAAAAAAATTCACTTTTAGATGAAGTAAAAGTGATGAAAGATAACTCACAAAATTCTAATTACAAACGTGATGATCGTTCCTGGACCGGTGATACACAAGGGCATGAATTTATACATAAGAATAATAAATTTGATGGTTTTTTTTTTGGAATTAAAGAAAAAAATTGACTTATACTTAGATTTTTTAAAGATAGATAAAAATCAGATCGAACCTTATATCCAAAGATCTTGGGTAACTATATCTGTTGGAAAAGAAGCAATTGCAGATCACAAACATTTACAATCCCACTTATCTTTCGCTTATTATTTAAAAAAAAGTCCTGAAGATTCAAATTTTGTTCTATACGATGAAGTTTTTCGTAATGAATTTATTCCTGGTTTATTTAATTCTAAAACACTGAAGGATAAGAAAGTAGTAAAAGAAATGTCAATATCAACTGCACCTAAAATTGTAGTTAAGGTTGAAGAGAATGATATTATACTTTTTCCATCAAAAACGCTTCACAGTACTGAACCAAATAAATCAAATAATGAACGTATATCAATTTCAGGAGATATTACCTTTTTGAGTAAAGACTCAAGTTTTTTAGAGCATTTAACTCCAAGATTTGAAAATTGGAATAAGTTATAATTGCTTTAATTTTTTCAAACGCTTATAACTCCCCTTACCTTTTTTAGGTTTAATAATACGAGGCTTATACTTTTTAGTAAATAATTCTTTTGCAAATTTATTTTTTTTTACTAATTTGATAGCCATCTTTACCACTAATTATAAAATCGTTGTCATTAAAAGTTTTTAGAATTTTTTTTCTCAATCTATAAATATGTGTTTCAACAGTATGAGTTTCTAGTTCCGATTGATATCCCCAAACTTTAGATTGTAATTCTAAAATTTTAATTGCTTTAGTAGATTTAGATAGATATATGATAGAATTAATTTCTTTTTCAGTAAGTTTGAGTTTTACATCATTAAAAAACATCTCTCTTGAATTTAAATTAAGTTTGTAAATTCCAATGATTATATCAGATTTTTCAATAAAATTTTTTTTTAAGAATTCTGTATTTATTTTTTCTAACAGTTTTTGTATTGAAATAGGAAATTTATCATAAATTATTTGATTATCTATTTCAGGAATTTTTTTTTTAGTAAAAATTAAACAATTAGATTGTAGGTTCAGTTCTAAAATATCAACTTTATTAGCTTTTTTTAAATTAAGATTTATATTCTTTTTAATTTCTAATAAGATCTTATATAGTTCATCAAATTCATAAATAATTAAATTTTGATTATTCATAAATAAATAGAATATGATAGTTTACATAAAAAACAAACATACACTTAAAATTGATGATTTTACCTTTAAATGCTGTATTGGTAAAGGTGGTATAAGTAAAGAGAAAAAGGAAGGTGATAAAAAAACACCTTTTGGTTCGTATCATATTGAACATCTCTATTTTAGAAAAGATAAAATTATAAAACCTTTTACTAAACTAAAGTGTATAGAAATTAAAAAAAATATGGGTTGGTGTGATGATCCAAAAGATTTAAATAATTATAATAAATTAATCAAAATTAGAAAAAACCTTAAGTATGAGCCTCTTTACAGAAAAGATAATAAATATGATTTAATGATCCCAATAAAATATAACTTTAAAAAGCCCATAAAATATAGGGGGAGTTGTATATTTATCCACTTAACTAATAATTATAAAACTACTGCTGGGTGCATAGCCCTTAAGAAGGAAGATTTTTTAATTATGCTTAAATTAATAGATAAAAGAACTAAAATAAAAATAAATTAAATTCTTTTACCAAAAATATTAGAACCAATTCTTAAATAAGTGGCCGAATTCGCTACAGCATCAAGATAATCAGACGACATACCCATACTTAATTCATTTAAACCTAAATCTCTATTTAAAATATTCATTTCCCTAAAATAAGCATGCGCAGGCATGTCTAGTGGAGGAATACACATCAAGCCTACAACATTTAATTTTAAGCTTTTACAAAAAGAATATAAATCTGGAAGCATTTTTTTTGTAACTCCTGATTTTTGTTTTTCATCTCCTATATTAACTTGAATAAATATTTTAATTTGTTTTTTCTGTTTTTCTTGTTCATCAAAAATTTTTTTTGCTATTTTTTCACTATCAACTGAATGAATATAATCAAATAA
>MDTB01169239.1_pt1 | contig 14134 bp, 15 predicted proteins | sample 811161 | NCBI WGS metagenome assembly MDTB01 (sample SAMN05326650, study PRJNA326480) | marine metagenome | isolation source: seawater | place: Mediterranean Sea | collected 2009
GAAGCACGGAGGTAGTGTTCATCAACCTACAATTACTTATTCAACTATTCCTAATCTGGGGGCAGGAAGATTGCCAGATCCTGGACCGCGTTATGGAGAAAGTCGTCCACCAGTAATTTATGATTTTACAGAGAATCCATTTAACCGTGCTCCTCGTTATGGTGGTGGATTAAACATCCCTGGTGCTCCCGGCAATATACAAACTCTTCCTTATATAACTGCTACACCTAGCTTTGAAATTCCAGGTGGCCAGTCTCCATACCGATTTGGTCCTTACCTTCCTTACCGAGGGGAAGAGAGAAAAGAAGAAGAAACACCTTTTATTCCTATTCCTTTACAACAAGCTCAAGGCTTGCCCATGGGTTTTCAAAATAAATATGTAAGCTAATGGCACAAGATAATTCAAAATATACAAAGCCAGGTTTACGCGAATCAATTAAAAAACGTGTGATGGCTGGCAGTAAAGGCGGAAAGTCAGGTCAGTGGTCTGCACGTAAAGCCCAGCTTGTTGCTAGTGAATACAAAAAGAAAGGCGGTGGCTATAAAGGTGGTCAGTCTAGTAAACAAAAAGATCTTAAGAAGTGGGGTAAAGAAGACTGGCAAACAAAAGACCAATATGAAAAAGGTAAAAAAGCTGCTACAGCAGCCAAGAAAGCTAAAGATAGAAAGTAATGGCAGATAAAGCAATACAATCAGATGGTACAACAAAGCGATATTTACCCAAGAAAGCTTGGGCTAAATTGTCACCAGAGGAACGCGATAAAACAGATGCTAAAAAACGCGCTGCATCTAAACAGGGTAAGCAGTTTGTAGCCAATACAGATAAAGCTAAGAAGGCTGGCAAGGCTGCTAGGATGTATAAACAAAAGGGTAAGAAATAGTGTCGGACACCAATAATCGCCTAAAGGAAATTATTGATGCTTACATTGAGCGGAACGGAGATGCTCAAGTAGACAGTGGCATTGTTTCGTCACATATTGCACAGATGAAATTATTTGGCATCCGACAGGGTGTTGAATTTTTTCCATCTCAAGACAACTTTGGTCAGCAACGCGGTGACTTTATTAAAAAAGTTGCTAAGTACAATAAGCTAGATATTCGTTTAGATAGTATTTGGGATTATTTTCTGTGTGATGGAAAGGGGCTTTTTTACATTAGACCTACTGAAAATAATTATCGTCTTTATTATTTCCGCAACTACGAGTATCGCAGTTATTACAACGTTGATGGTGAACTAGAAGAAGTTGTAATTATCTATAGCTATAAAGTAAAACAAAATGCAGGTAATGCTATCTCAGACATTGGTCTTGGTGGCATTGAAATGGGTCAACTAACAGGTGGCAATGTAGCTCCAAAAGAAACACCAGGACGCAAAAAGTATATTCGTTTGTCAATCAAACCTTTAGAAATTGAAGAAACTCACTCTGATGGTGAGATGTCGTTTGAAAATATCACGACTACTATTCCTGGAAAGAGTAATAAGTTTCCAAATGAACTTGGTTATATTCCTTGCGTAGAGATTTTTAATAATCCAAAAGGATTTTCTATGGAAGGCAATGGAGAATTTGATCAGTTTGCTAGCCAAATTTGTTTACATGATGAACTGGTACGCACAATGCGTAAAAATCTTCAGTTCTTTGGTAATCCAACATTGCTATCATCTCGTCCTAAAACAGATTTGATTGAAAGTAGTAGTGGTGATGGGGCAGCACAACGTCCATCTATTGCAGCCAACTCTGGTTTTACTAGTATGTCGCCACTGTCATCTTCTACGTTTAAACAAGATCCTATTGGACGTAGCAGTGTAGATGGCAGCATTCGTGTGCCACGTGTTATTGCAAATCTTGAACCTAATGATCGCGTTGGTTATATTGTTCCTGATGCAATTTCTGGTGATCAGAATGCATTTGTACGGCAATTTCGAGAAGAAATTCGAACAGCATTAGGTGGTGTAGATGAACTCTCAATCAGTGCAGGTGTTACTGCTACCGAGTATAAAAGTTTGTTTGGTCGTGTGGCAGCCACCAGCAAGAAAAAAGCAAATGCAGTTTATGAGCATGGAATCTGCAGATGTCTAGAACTCATTATCTTCATGGAAGAAACGATGTTCAAAGATACGCTTGCAGCTGTAGCTGGCATTGAAAAGCCAGTTACTCCAGCAACAGATTCATCGTTAGAAGAGAAAGCTGCTTATCAACAAGCTTTGAAGCAGTTTGAAACACAGATGAAACAAATCATGCAGGCTTTAATTAAAGCTCAAATGGTTCCCCCTGGTGTTAAAGGATTGATTCCTGATGGCGACTTAACAGTTAACTGGCGTTGGTTAGGTCCTGTTTATGAAGAATCAACGCAAGACATTTTAAATAATTCAATTGTTGTTCGCAATTTACAAGAGCTAGGAGTTGATAGTATAGAAGCATTGAAGTATCTTTTCCCAGCCAAAACGGATGAGGAAAGAGCGGAAATGCTTTCAGGCTTTCCCTTCAGAATGGTCGGTGAATTACAGGGTGCTTATAACAAGTTCTCTGGTTTGGTTGCGGGAATGATGCAGACCCCACATCCACAAGCTCCGGACCTGCCTTTAGCTGCAGATCCACGCTTGGACCTCACTCCCTATCTGTATCGAACTCTTGAAGCATTACAAAAGGAGATGAGCTATGCAGGACGCTACCGTCCAATCGACCCCACAGATGAGCCAACCATCCGTGGCCCCAAGCAGCTACGTGGCAGCAGCCCCGCAGCCGTCAACCCCAGTTCAGGTGAGCCAGGCCGGGGTAGCTTACCCCCAGGCGGCACCCCAGGTGGCACCTCAGGCAGCCCCCAATTACCAATCCGCCCCGTCAGCATTCGTCCCCCCTTCCCAACCGGCAGCCCCACAGGGGAACCCATGGGAATCGGCGTTCAGCCAGGTGGTGGGTCTTCTGGGCCAACAGGCCTCCCCATCCCAGGCAGCACCATCACCGGTCCAGGCTCCGGTAGCGAGTCCGTATACCCAGGGGAACTGGGAGTCACAGGCTCCGGTCAATTACCCAGCGAACTACGGACAATCGGCTCCGCAGACCTCGCAACCAAGCCAGACATACTCGCCCAACTCTTCCCAAACCTTCTCGGTCAGCTCCTTGGAGGACGTGGCCCAGGTGCTGGATTGGAGTCCGGAAAGCCGGATGGTGGTGGCGAATTACGGAACAGAGGCTCCGGCAATTCTAAATCAGTACGCCCTAAACCTGGAAGGGATGCTGGACAGCGCCGTGGCATGGGGCCAAACCGCAACTGACACTTTGATGGGTTATGCCCAGTTCTCTGTTAACGAGCACAAAGAAAACCTGGCATATAACGAGATTCTGACGAATCCCGATGTTCTGTCTGATTACACCTTGGAATTCTTTGGTCCCCGTGGCCCCTATCCGGTGTATGAATCAGAGCGCGATCTGGAAACCAAAGGTTATCCAACTGCTCCGGTTGGTCAGCAAGGTCAAGTTGTCCCTGGCTTACCTGCTCCCCCACAGGCTGAGGCTCCTCAACAGCCCCAGGATTTCTGGGGTGCCTTTAAGCAACAGATGGATTATGACCCAACTCAAGCTTGGCGCATTGTGAACCAGGCTGATCCCCGTGTTATGGCTAACAAGCTATTCGTAATGGAGTAATCTCATGCTTGCAGGTAAATACATTCGTGGCATTGCGAATAGTCCTGTAGGTTCTGCTGTGGCTGGCGGCGCTGCTGCCGCTGGCCTTTCTGCTCTAGGCAACGTTGGCTCTGATAAACCAGGCGAACGTATTGCAACTGAAGCATTAGGTGCCGCTGGTTTAGGTGCAGCGTTTGGTGCAATGATTCCAGCACGCTCAAGAATGTACAGCAAAGCTAATGCAGAAGGCGGCGGACGTGTAGTTGCAGAACAAATTGCAAATGATCCGAGCATTCCTGACGAACAAAAAGTTCGTGGTCTTAAGAATGTTCAACGAGTAGTTAAAGCAACACCTCCTCTCGCTGGAGCATTTTCAGCAGGAACAATTGCCCTTGGTGGTGCTGTCGGCGGACAAGTCGGTGGTGGTGTAGCAAATTTAATGGGTATTGATCCTGAAAATCCAGGCTCTAGCAATACCATGAGTGCTCGCTACAGTATGCAAGGCTACGTTTAAAGTAAGTCACTGCTAAAATCTTATTAGATTAGGTTTTCAATTAGACCCTTATCCATTTTTATACTCTTAGGCGAGGATAGAAGATGTTTCTTGACAACGATTTTCCAAAAATTCTAGGTGCGGAACTTTATCGTCCCCACCCCGCATATATTTGCGAAATGGCTGTTGAGCCTGTGGTCGTTCACGACTTCACCTCTCAGCCTGGCCAAACGGTGCAACTGGATCGCTACAAGTTCTGGGGATCTCCCGGCACTAAAGATAGCCGTGAGCGTATCTCTGATCAGACGATTGGTACCGCTAACAGCCGCAACATTACCAAAGAGAAGGTGCTTGTTGTGCTGAAAGAGTACACCGGCCCTGCAGACCCGGCTGATCCTACCCAGCCTTCTACTTTCAAAATTGCTCGGGAAACCCTGATCACCGCGCAGCGCTTGCTGCTTGACACGGGCAACCTGAACATGTTCCACCAGTCAATTGGTAGTTTGACTCTGTTAGACGACTATCGCCGCTGGCGCGACCGCGTCTTTATTGACGAATTGGCTAAAGCTGAAGCACAAGGAAAGGCCAGCACTACCCAAGGTGGTTACTACTTCGCTGGTGACAAGACCAAAGATGCTCAAGGTCGTATTTCTTATACTGCCGCTGAGTACACTGCACAGGTTCAGCAGTTCTCTGTCCGTACTGACCTTTTGGAAGTCGTCAAGGATCTGCGCAAGCGCAACGTTCCGACCTTTGCTGATGGTCTGTATCGCTGCATCTGCGACCCCGTCTTTATGATGCATTTGCGTCGTGACGAGGACTTCCGCGAGATTGCTCGTTACAGCGGCAACCCTGGTCAAGGCATGTACATGGCTAACCCCATGATGCCTAACAACTCCAGCTTCTACATGGGTCCTCAAGCTGGTCAGGGTTACTTCCTGGCTGGTGAGCCTGTGATGCCAACTGGCGTGCAATTTGAAGGTGTTAAGTTCTTCGAGTCAACCAACTTCCCGACCAAGAGCCTTAATGCTTCTTTCGATGATGGCAATGCTTATGCTTCTGAAGAAGTTGCACAAGGTTATTTCTTCGGTCCTCAGGCAATCGGTATTGGCATCGGCGGTCCTAACGCTCAGGTGTTAATTAACAACAACGATGACTTCTCTCGGTTCATCATTCTTATCTGGCAACTGTATGCTGGCTTCGAAGTTCTGAATAAAGATTTCATCACGAATACCTTCAGCTTCATCTCAGACGACGGCGTGGTCTGATTAAAAACAACGTTCACCATACCTTTTAATTAAATGGCATATTTATCCGCTAAAAAAATCTACCCAGCCGACATGGCTGAGCCCCTAAACGGCTGGTATCAGAACATTGATACTACTGGTGGATCTACCAACAACGCTTCCAAGGGTGGCCCGACTTCAGTTCTGGCTACTCCTGGTTATCGTTATTTCCAACAACGCGGCTATGTTCCTGTCACCACCTCTACAGGTGATGGCTATACCACTACCGCTAATGTCATTATTCCTTCTCCTTACAAGAATGATGACACGCGCACAAACATCACCGGCATGACCATTGATGCAAGCGCTACTCTTCCTGCCTACGTTTATCGCGCAACTATTTCAGTTGCATCTGGTTGGGGTGATGGTCGTATTGCATCTGAGCTGTTAACTTCAGGTTCTACTCAAGTTATTGGTTTTGGCCCTGGCTCTGCAACCGCACCAACTACTCATTCCGGTCAAGTTGATGCTGCAAACTTAACCGCTGCTTCTAACAGCATTGCTGCTGGTTCTGCTGGTTATGGCCTGTCTCCTCTTACCTCTGGTGTTCAGTACAAAGAACTGACTGCTGATACTACTTATCGGGTCTACTCTAAAACTGCTACCAACGCTACCGCTACTAACGGTGGCTGGGCAATTTCTGACTCTGATAAGTCTGCAGGCAACACCGGTTATATTCTGGTTGAGCTGTGCTACATTCAGCCTGACGTGGCTATGGAGTACGACGATATCGAGCAGTACATTCCTTATAAGATTGCATCTAACTACCCTGGTTATTGATAATTAGGGTAATATGGGGTCAGTGATTAATACTGGCCCCGATGCTATATCAGCATAAAAAAACAGGTACACGCGTTAAAGTTGTTACCGAATGGGATAATGGCGATTGGTTCATGGTCGAAGACCAGGACGGTCGCATTTTTACTGTTTATTACACAGAGATCGAAAAAGACGATCAAGCAACTAAAAAGGTAAAAACTCTTCAGGTTAAAGATGCAGCGTCAGGTGAAGAGCCGCGAACCTTTCCAACAGATACACGTTTAAATATTAATGCTGCTACGCCTCGTATGATTTCAGATCATATTAAAGGCATTGGCATGAAGACGGCAAAAGACATTAAAGATTTACAAACTTCGTTATCAGGAGAACGTTTTCACAGCCTGGAACAATTAAGACAGATTAAACGTGTTGACTGGGACTCAGTATTTGCCGCTGATTTAATTCGTGTTTAATTGACACAGTTTAGAATATACTGATAAGCCTGATGTGCAGTGCAGTTATCTACCTTCAATAAAAGTAGAATCAGGTATCATTTGGGGTACTACGTAACTAGTGTTCCTGCTGGTGATTATGCACGTCTAGAAGAATCATTGAACTCTGTTCCAGATTCATTGTTTCATGACAAGATTGTGTATCAAATTGACCGTTGTGATGCAGCGGAAAAGAAAACACAATTGGCATCGTTAGACCCTGATTTTACTCCTCCTAGCACCAGGGTTGAAGGCATCTTAGGTGACGTTGATCGTACGATTCGCTCAAGCAATGTACGTGATGCTTTACGCCTTTGGAATGATGTTTATTTGTATGAGACAAATCGTCTTGCACAAATCTTATATGTTCCTAACTACAAAGATGAAATGCAAGCACGGTATCGTTACGAACGATCCGGTGCAGAATTTATTCAGGCATTACCTGGTCCAGCCGACACAACTGTTGGCGGCAACATTGTTCTCCATAGGTCTTATAGATAATTATGTCTTTAATTAATCAGGCTTTTAATTTTGGGCGACGATTACCTGTTGTTCAAACAGGTATTGATGTTTTGACCAGTCCACGCACCTATCAAGCGATTGGTGGTCAAATCGATGATGTATTAAAACGAGCCCTGCCTGGTAAGTTTAGGGGCGCTGGCATTCAAAATGCTCCCACAAAATTAATTGGGGAAGTTAGTGATATTGCAGAAATGGCTCCAGGTGCTGCAAGAGAAGCCGCTAGAAATAATCTGCAACGTAAATTTCAAATGGCAGGTAGGCTTGATGATGCTGTTAGGCCAACAGGAGGGCAGGCTTCTACTGGAGCATTAAGAGCACCTGGCATTCCTAACTCTCCCAGAAGTTTTGATCTTACAATGCCGCGTGGCGCTAGGGCTACTTCAGGGTCTTTTGCTCCTGATTTAAATTCAACATTTCAAGGACCAGCATTACCTGGTGGTTCTAAGCCAGGTTTGCTGCAGCGAATGAATCCGCTTAGAAATCCAGGTCGTCTTTTAAACCCAGGCAGTTTGCGCGGCGGCATTCTTTATGGTGCTGTTGCCGAACCCATTATGAATAAGATGGGTTTAGATGAACAAACTCAGGCTACTGTACAAGGCGCATTGTTTACACCTGGTGGTCCTGTGATGAAAGGTTTAGGAGCTATGGTTGCCAATGATATGTATCGTCCAGTTGCTGATGGAACACTAACTTCTCCTGAAGCATATGCAAGTCTTACACCTTTAGAACGCCGTAGTTTATACGGTGGTTCAGGTGACATGGATGCAGGTCCAGAGAAGTCAAATACGTCCCAAGAAAAATCTACGCCACCTGCTCCAGTTGTACTTACTGCGCCACAGGTTGAGGCTCCTGTTCCAAGTGCACCACCTAATGCACCGCTTCAAACACCCATTACACCTTTTCCGCAATCCGTTAATGGTGGCGCTAGAGCCTATACTCCAGGGAATCAAGCAGGTAATATAGGTGCTACTTATGGCAATGGAACAAGCACGGTTCCTACTGCTAATCCTGCCAATACGGTTTTACCTCCTAACGCAGAGCAGATTTTACAAGCTGATCCAATGCAGATTTATGGACAAGCACGTTCAGCAGCTGTAGGCCAAGATCAAAATGCAATGAATAAAGTTCGTGATCTTGGGCTTGCTCTTCATCGTCAACAGTTCCCTAATCTTTACGAAACACCAAACTCAGTGCCTGCTGCAATGACAGCTAAGGATCAAGGAAGTGCACTAAATGAGATTGAACCTTCACAGATTGATCAAGCATTGCTTGGTATTTATGAAGGCAAAAATCCAGTTTTAGATCCTAATAAGTTCTTGCAAGTGCAGTTACAAGGAAGGGTGGCACGATGACTTACAAGATTACTCCAGCTGATCAGCAAGCTACATTTAGAACTGCACGACGCTTAGGATTAAATCCATACGAGTTTGGTGCTGTTTTAGATAAAGAATCAGGCATCAATCCGAATATTTGGGGTGGAAGTGGAGGTAACTATTACGGTGCAATTCAGTTTGGTGGACCAGAACGCACTGAAGCTGGTTTAGATCCAAACAAAATTGGTCGTTATACACTTGCCGAACAAATGCCCCACATTGAAAAGTGGGTTTTAGGCCGTGGTTTTAAACCAGGAATGGGTGTAGATAAACTCTATGCCACTATTCTTGGTGGCAATCCAGATGCAGACATGAATCTGCCTGATTCAAATGACACAACAGTTAGCAACTCTGTGCGTGGATTTTTGCGAGGAGGCGCAAACTACAATAGGGCTATGCAAGTACTAGGGCCAGCTCCAAACGAAACAACTATGCCAGTTGCAGCCGGAGATCAAGTCCCTACACAACAAGCAGCTACAGCAACTACTACCACTCAAACTTTGCCTGACGGCACTGTTATTAATATCAATATTGGTAAAGGTAAAACTGATTCCAAAACTCCTGAATTTGATCCGAATAAGTTCATGAAGCAATATATGATGAAAACAGTTTTAAGTGATGGATTAGGATCTACCGGTATTGTTAACGATATGATTAAACAAGCAAATCAAGGTGGCTATATTAGCCCAACACAGGCAATGTCTGTATTTGGCGGCTTTAATTAAAAGCTGTATTAAAATAAAGAAACCAGGAGTAACTCATGGCAACTACTAATACTAATAAACAACCGGTATTCGTTGATCGTCCTTTGATTAACAGGGCACGAATTACAAACCAAGTTGTTGGCGGCAACGGAAACTTAAACGTTTTGGGTGGACAAAACCCAGCACTGCTAGTAGATATGGACGCCACATTAACTAGCGACAATAACAGTGGTGGAATTGTAGATAGTATTACGATTATTCGAGATAACTTTAGTTCAGAACAGACTGAAGATTATTTAATTAATAGTACTACCAGTGGCGATTATATTAGTGTTACTAGTGGTCAAACTGTACATATTGCAGAGACTGGCGTAACAGCAATACCTGCTGAAAGTGGTATTGGTTACTATACCTATACAGGTGTTACTCCTGTTGAAGGACCAAATACAGATCTTATTTATAGTGGTGACGCTGTTCCCATTGGAAGCGGTTTTACTTTTACCAGTGTGACCCAAGCAACGTTGCCATCAGTTACTTTTGTTTGCTATCACACTCGTCAAACAACTGTACCTATTCCTGCTGATGGTGATTACGGTATTATTTTCTCTAAAACTGTACCGATTAATACATCATTTGTTGATTGTTCAGATGTGATGCCTGAACTAATTGTGCCTTTACCTGAAGCAGGTAATACCACGGGCCTTGGTGAGGCTACACCTTTGAAAAACCGTGGTATTTATTTGCAGCGTGGTGATCGACTTTATATGGGTGTGTTGCAAGATGGTGTTTATAACACTCCGTCAGGTTATACAGCAGGTGTTCATGTTATTGCTCAGGGTGGTTATTTCTAATGCCTAAAGGTTTTGGGGGTTTTGGAAACAAGAACCCTAAAATCAATACCAGCTTTGATCGGTTTAAATTTACTAGCAGTAGCGATTATAAAGTAAAGCCAATCAAGGCTGAGTTTGGTGGGTCTATTCCATTATCTATTTACACTTATGATGCACAGTCAGCCTGGTTACGTTGGCGTAGAGGTTGGGAGCTAGCAACTTCTGATATTGCTAATGCTGCTTATACATATGATTTTGAATATTTAATTCCGCAAACATCAGGAGCAATAGATGAAATTGGTGGTCGCTCACCAGTTATGTCAGGTACCTTTAAAGGTTTTCCAACAGCCAATAAAGAACTTGGTATGCATTGGACTGGGGTTATTCAGGCTGGTAACTTACGATTTGATAATTTATATGATGTTAGTGGTGTGCGGTTAGCTGTTTCGGGCGAAGCACATCCACAAACACTATTCTCAGGTGTGTCTCAAGATAACTCTAGATTTTGGTATATTCAACTTTCTGGTCAGTTTAGTACTGCTAGTGGAGAGCAAGTTCCATCACCTCTGCTTGTTACGTTTTCAGGCGGTGAAACAGCCAAACCTATTGTTGGTGATATTTTAGAAGACAAAATTATTACTGTTTCAGGTGATGCCATTGATAGCGAAACACGCAACCCGGCGACTAACATACGTTATGGTTTTATACAAGCAGTTTTAGTTGGTATTGATGAGTACCAAGGCATTCTTCAATTTGAAAAACGTGGCTCTGTTCAAAGCACTATTGATGGTGTCCAGGTCACTCCTTCTAGAATTCCGCCGCATCCTGGTAGATTTTTCCAAACAGGTCGTCGATTTTGTTGTACTTGCCAGGATTTTACTCGGCGTGACTATGCTTATATTTCAACTTTGGGTCAGAGGCGGGGCAGAAACTTTCCTGTTACAACTCCGGGAGCAACGACGCCAGGTCGCTATGAACAACTTAAAAGATTCGGAGAATTAACACAAGCCGCACAAATCCAATGGACTAAATATTTTGTTGAAAATAATTTGTTTGAATTAGTTGCTCCTAGTGGTTATAACTTAGAAGAAGTTACATCAGGTCAGGTTGAAAAAGATATACGTTTACCTGCAAATTTGTACCGTGATTTCCCTGGAATCTTTGCTGATTTCGGTAATATCTATCGGCGTGGTTTTGGAGACAATCTAGAGTTTACTAGTGGTGTTGCTGAGACAATGCCTAGTTATGCAGACTATAAAGAAAGCGGAGAAACAATTATTGAAATTAACGATGATTGGACTTTTACATTAAATCAATACAGATTTTGTAAACACATTCAAGCATTACGTTATTTAAATGGAGAATTTCCTATTGAACCATCTGACTATCCATTTGCAACAGCAGATGATTTAGTAACTTGGGAAGATGATCTTATTGAAAAAACACAAAAAGACCAACAAAAAGCATTTGAAAATTTCACTTACTATGGCATGAGTCACATGGATGTTCCTCCGTTTAACGTGGAATCTCCAATTATGGTGTCAATGACACAAAAGTTATTTAACTTTCCTGCTCAATTTGTGCAGCTGCAAAGCTTTGTAATGGTTGACAAAAATGGGCAAAAGTACTTACCTGGCTCTGGAGAACGCCCGTCCAGTGAGGGATTGACAGAGAATTACTGATAAGCGTTATAATAAGTACATCAGGTCTACCATAAGTTAACCTGATACAAAGACTAAAATCCGTTTAAAGCGACAAGCCAGTGTCTATAGTTCTATCAACAATTAAGCCCTATCATGCTCCACATGCATCTCCCGTCTGACGCACGTATTGTCGATGAAATTTTTTCTTTGACTGGAACACCTAAATGTCGAGACGAAGGCTGGTTGATGGCCATGGTCTCTACTTATGGCAAAACAACCAGAGAACTAAAAGAATTTACCTGGAATGATGATGATTCGATCAGCATTCCCAGCAAAAAAAGACCTGTCCGCCCGCTGCATCCGCAGTGGGTTTATTTGTTTCAACTCAAAGAAAAACAGCCCTCCAAGCTGAAGAGCCGTTGGTCTAGCCTCGCTAAGAGCCTTGAAAAGAAACAAAAAGATGGTTTGGTCAACTTAAGCCTTGACTCCTTGCTTCTTGCTTACAAGATTCGCAAGGTGTACTACACCCCACTCAAACAGTCTGAGCGGTCGCTTGTAGCTGCTTAAGCACGACCTTGCACTTAGGAATATTCCAGTAGTAGCTGTCCCTTGACCTGGTCAAGGGGCCTGCACCATAATGGCGTCCAAGCTTAAACGTGCCGTCGTCACGCATACGATGAAGTTCGATACGTGGCACCTCAAGGATGCGCTCGGCCTTGTGAAGGGGAACCCAGTGGTTAGAAGTCATGTAGTGGTTGCAGCTACATATTTAAATTAGGCTTCCAACAAGAAATGTCAAGCACATACTGTTTTGTTTAATATCCAGTAAATTTTTATAAAGTTTTCCGTAGGTTTACCAAAATTAGACTATAAACAGCTACTACGAATAGGATGTTTCAGACAGAGACCGAACCCCTCGCTCTTCTAGTCGAAATAACACCCCGTTTAGCTAAAAGGAGATTTAGACAAAGTATTTACGAAGCCTGGAATTTTAAATGTGGTTATTGCGGCGCTCCAGCAACTTCTTTAGATCACATTATTCCAAAGTTTAAATCCGGTTCTTCTGCCCGTAGTAATTTAATTCCAGCCTGTCGTTGTTGCAATCATCATAAAGGATCAAGAGATATGAAGGAATGGTTTAAAGAAAGAGATTATTTTACCGAGGAAACACTTCAAAAAATTATTCAATGGACAGAAAGCGATAAAATAAATGTTATAACTGAAACTAACCTAGATAGTCTAGGCTGTGCATAATGTCTGTTGGATATAGTAATGAAAAATGGCAGATTGAAAACCTGCCTACAAATCAACAACGTACAGGTAATAATCCATACCTAAAAACAGACACTGATATTGTTAATGCATTTCCAAATAGAAACGCTAATGATTGGTTAGATTTTTTTCCTGCTAGTAGTGGCGGATTTAATTTTATTACCAATGATCCTGAAGGGCGTTATGAATCATGGACAACAGGAAAAGATCCGCTTGGTAACAACTGGCAACAGTGGACATTAAAAACTGATCCAAACGAATGGGCAAGTCAGTATCCTGATAATCGACCAACTACAGAAACATATTATGTAGCCTATAACAACTCAGAAAATAGATGGACAGGTGGTATAGGTAAAACAAAAGATGAAGCCAAAGCAGGAGGAGATGGCACTGCAAATAAAGTACATCAAATCACACTTACTGCAGGACAAGATGGTATTAAAGAGTGGCTTAATAGCCAAACAGATCCAAGCGGCAATTCTCTTACGGGTGGCAGTGATGCTAAAGAAGCTTTACGGGCTCAAAGGAGTATTTTAGGGGACAATGAAAAAGCTAATGAAGCAGCTCCAGGCCAACGTCAAGCTGCAATGGACTCATGGAATTATAACAATGTTTGGGTTCCAGCTAGTAATTATGCAGAAGCACATAACGAAACTGGTGAAAGCTGGAGAGATACCGAAGCTGAAAAATGGAATGAAAGTTTAGATGCTGATGATGGACCACGGCAACAAGTAGCAGATCAACAGAACAAGCTAGGTGACTTGCAATATCAACTCAATACAGATTTAAATAACTGGAGTAGTAATGTAGCGAACTGGGCACAAGAAACTCGAACTGGAGAGTATGTAGATAATAGAAACCATATTTTTGCTACTGATGGCGTTGCAGGGGATTTAGCTGGAATTGCACAAAGAATAAATCAAGCAGCTAGAGACTCTGGTTTATTTCCAGATGGGATAGGAATTACTGAAGACGGAACGGTAGTAGAAGGAGGTGGTTCAATTGATATATTTCCAACAAACCTGCAAATATCAATGCTTGATGGAGTTAAAAACTCATATGGTGCATATTATGCAAATGAACGTGTTGACCAATGGGATGGCAGTAAAGATGGAGGTACATATGATTTAATTGGTAA
>MDTB01128563.1_pt1 | contig 14133 bp, 19 predicted proteins | sample 811161 | NCBI WGS metagenome assembly MDTB01 (sample SAMN05326650, study PRJNA326480) | marine metagenome | isolation source: seawater | place: Mediterranean Sea | collected 2009
GTCATAATATACTTCTATATCTATATTTCTTACTAATTGTTTAATTTCACTAACATTTTTAATCTCATTATATGTTTTATGATATAATTTTTTTATAGAGCACGATAATTGTAATATAGGTTCTTCGCGAAATATATTAAATGGAATATTCAATAATCCATCTAAGTACTGTCGCGCCTTTGCGCCACTGTCGTCCGTTTTTGATTTTATTTCAGTAAGCTTCTGCATAGCTTTTTCCTTTACATTATCACTTGTAGACAATAAACATATTTGTTGCTCTAATGGAATTTTCTTATCATCTATACGACATAGTTGATTTGTATAATTTACTGTATTTTTCATAGCATCTTTAAACAATTTTTTAACGCCCCACGGCAATCCATCATATAACATAATTTGTTCTTGTGTATCAATATTTTCGCCATTTTCACTTGATAATAAATCATATAATAAATAAGCCAAATATTGATGATTTCTATTATTACTATTTATCAATAAAGTGATTAACATATTTCGTTGCTGATATAAATCAGACTTTAAAAAATCTTTTATAACATTGGTTATAGACTTATGTTTTATAGTATGAATTGTACTACATATATTTTTATATTTAACAATTAGATTTTGTGTCGAATGAATAAAAAAATCTTTAAGTGTCAAACTTTGAATATATGTCTCTAATCTAGTATCTTCAAAATATTCTTCATTTTTTTTGTCAATTAATAATTTATAAACCTGCTTTATATATTCATCTGATACAACATTAGGTATTATATTATCCACTATTCCATAAATAAGTATTCTCTGTGTTTTATATTTTACTATAAATTTCAACCCATTTACTTTATTTTGAAATGAATTGCTAACATCAATAGATATACAGTCATAATTACTCTTTCCATAAATTCCCAATTCACGCAAAGTTTCACGATGACCATCATTTACAACTTTATATCCTACGGGGTGAACGTATTTGCATATTGCATTAAACTTAAGTGACTTTACTAATTTAATATATGGAAAACTTATTTGAAATAAATCATTCAAATCATGCGTTCCAAACATTTTAAAAATATTTGACAAGCTTATTTGTATTTGATTTAAGGCCTCGTGTGTTGAGGACTTTTCTAATTCATTATTTAATTCTTCCAAATGAATTATACATATATTTGCTTCGTTCGCCCCAAATATATCGTAGGACTTGTACTTTTGTATAGATAAAATAGTTTTACTTATAATATCTTTAAAAGTATCTAGTCTTTTTTCATGAATTGTCATAAATATACAATAGATTTTTTCCTAAACATCTGAAAACGATATATAATTTAGTAATATGACTTAAAATTAACAATATAATTATACTAATATGGGCATACCCAGCTATTTCTCACACATTATAAAAAAATATGCTTATATACTTAAAAAAATAGACAATGCATCAAAATTTAATAACATATATTTTGATTCCAATTCTATTATATATGATGCTCTTCATATTGTTGATTTTATTAATAAAGAGCAATATGAAGAAGAAATTATTAAACAAGTAAATATAAAATTAGAAGAACTGATTAAGTTATTAAAACCAGATAATATTATTTATATAGCATTTGACGGCGTAGCACCAGTTGCTAAACTAAAACAACAAAAAAATCGTAGATACAAATCGTGGGTTACATCTCAATTAATACCCACTGAAAAAAAATGGGACTCCTTAGCTATTACACCTGGTACATTATTTATGGAAAAATTAACAAATGGAGTAAAATCATACTTTAAAGATAAATTTAAAAATCAAACCCTAATTGTCTCTGGACCAGATGAACCTGGTGAAGGAGAACATAAAATATTTGAACATATTCGTTCTATTCCAAGCAGTAAAAACGATAAAACAGTAGTGTATGGATTAGACGCAGATTTGATTATGCTCACGTTAATTCATCTACCATATTGCAAAGACTTGGTGCTATTTCGAGAAACACCTGAATTTATAAAAAGCATTGATAAATCATTAGACCCAAATACATTATATTCTTTAGATATAGGTGCTCTTGCAAAATCCATTTGTATGGAAATATATAAAACAGATGATGATAACATGGTTGAAAGAGGGGTTATTGATTATATATTCTTGTGTTTTTTTGTAGGAAATGATTTTATACCTCATCATCCGGCAATTAATTTACGCACCAATGGATTAGAAATATTACTAGATGCATATACAAATTCTATTTCTAAAGGAGAATTTATTATACATAATAATACGATTCAATGGAGAATATTTAAAAAAATAATTCAATATCTCGCCAATAACGAACAAGTAAATATTATTTCCAATTATGAGTGGAAAAATCAATTAGAACAAAAAACAAATAGACATAAATATTCTAAAAAAAAAGAAGATTTATTAAATACCATTCCATGTATAGAAAGAAATATTGAAAAATATATAGACCCTATGTGTCCTGGCTGGGAAAAACGATATTACAATAAACTATTTCATTATGATAATGTAAATAAAATATGCATCCAATATTTAAGTATATTAGAGTGGAATTTAAAATACTACACATTAGGTTGTTTCGATTGGAATTTTCACTTTGAATTTGATTATGCGCCGCTGTTTAATGATCTTCTTCGTACAATTCCTTATTTCAACGAAGAATTAATACATAAAAATAACATTGAAGCTATACACCCCTATACACAATTATCCTATGTGTTACCTAAAAATAGTCTATATTTACTACCAAACAATATAGTATCTTATGTTACAAATAGTTATCCTGAATTTTATAAACTAGATTATGAAATACAATGGTCTTTTTGCCGCTATTTTTGGGAAAGTCATGTAGAGTTTCCCAGTTTGAATATACAAAAATTAAATAATGAAATTATTCATTTAAATAATATATAGTACAATAAATATATGACCGATACAGAAATTTCTGACCGAGATGAATTTTACCATTTAATTAAAAACATGAATCCTGGAATTATTGTAATAAAATTTACTGCAGAATGGTGCGGTCCATGTAAAAAAGTGAAATCGTACGTAACAGAAAAAATGAAAAATTTACCAGACAATGCAATGTGTCTCAACGTTGACATAGACGAATCATTTGACGTATACGCGTTTTTAAAACAAAAGAAAATGGTTCGTGGTGTTCCAAGTTTTTTATGCTACACTAAGAACTTTGATAAAGATTATCCATATATACCAAAACATAGTTATTCAGGATCACATCAAGGGAAATTAGATCAATTTTTTACTTCGTGTCAAATAGAATGTGAAAATTGTACTTAATATATAATGGAAGAGTTTGATTTAAATTTAGATAATTACAAATTTAATGATATTTTAAAATTATTCCATTTATCTATAAATTTTAACGAACACGATTTAAAAAATGCCAAAACATTTATGTATAAAGCCCATCCAGATAAGTCTAATTTAGACCCCAAATTCTTTGTATTTTTTTCAAAAGCTTATAAAAAACTAGAATTTATTTATAAATTTATATCTCAACAAAATAAGAAGCAATCTACATCATATAACATTCAATCGGATAAAATGACTAATTTACAAAGTCAATTAATGAACGACCCCAACTTTAATGAAACATTCAATCAAATGTTTGAAGAGGTACATGTTAAAGACAGTCAAGAAACCACAGGATATGGTGATTGGTTAAAATCAGAAGAAAATGTATATGAAAATACCGAAGATTTAGAACAAATGAAACAGTCTATTAAAAACAATCAATTACAAACATTGCAAAACGTAGAGGAAACATCTATTCATAGTGGCGGATCATATTATGATTATTCACATCCTTCCTTTCAATCGGACCCGTTTAGTAAATTAAAATACGATGATTTAAAAAAAGCACATAGCGAAACGGTAGTACCTGTAACCCAAGAAGATTATCAAAATGTGAAAAAATATAAAAATGTAAATGAATTAGAAAAGGTAAGAAGTAATGTAAATAAACCCTTATCATTACAACAATCAGAACAATATTTAAAAGAACAATCATTGACAAATACAGAATCGGCGTGTACTGTAGCGTATGAATTAATTGAAACACAGGAAAAGATAAAAGAAAAAGAAAAAAAATGGTGGGCTAAATTTAATCAAATAAAAAATGTATAATGATTATATATATGGAATTAACAACAAAATGGATATTTTTAATCATAATCGTTATCATATTTATATATTCATATAATAATGCAAATACAGATATTGTAAAAGACCCTATTAGCAAACAATATGAATTTATTCAACAATATTTATTAAATGATTCGTCATTGGCCCAAAGTAAAAAACCAATCATGTGGATACATATTGATTATGAACAAAATTCACGAAATTGGTTAGATTTTAATTCAAGAAATACATTTAATTTAAACCAGCCCTACATTTATTTAACCCTTAAAAGCATTATAGATAAGTGTGGTAAATCATTTAATATATGTATCATAGATGACAGTACATTTCAAAAAATTATACCAGGATGGATTATTGATTTTAAATCTATAAGCGAACCTATTAAACCGCATATAAGACAACTGGCTTTATGTAAAACACTTTATTTATATGGTGGAATAAATATACCTCCCAGTACTATTTGTTTTAACGATTTAGCAAGTCTATATAAAGATGATATGTTTGTTGGAGAATTTTGTCAACCTTCAGCTAAAATAATCGGATGTCCTAAAAACAATAAAAAAATGAAAGAATTTATCGAATATTTAGAAATTATTAATTCAAATGATTTTACTAGTGCATTTGATTTTATAGAAAAAGATAGAGTATGGATAATAAATAAAGTTCAAGAAAATTACATATTATGCATCGATGGTAGTATTATTGGTTCAAAAAATAATAAAAATCTTCCTATTAATCTTGACGACCTTATAAGTGAGCAAACACCGCGTTTATCTGATAACGCATTATGTATAGTTATAGATGAAAAAGAATTGCTATCAAGAACTAAATACAATTGGTTTTGTAGATTGTCACCGGAACAAGTATTAAATAGTAATACAGCACTTGGAACCATGTTATTAAATTTTCAATAATAGATATAATATATTATATTGTAATTAGATCCAATATACTTAATTTTTGACACATAACGTAAATTATTTTTTTTGCAAATTTGTCTAATAACAGTAGCTACTGAATTAAAGGAGTGTTTACGAGTCAAATAAAATTGTTTTGAATTAAAATAATACTCAATTAAATTTTCAGTAAAACTCTCTAAAATATCCAAATAATTTGCTTTTTTATAAGAACTTATATCAAATTTATAATATTCGTTATTTTTTATAGCACATTTATTTAAAAAATCAAATAAATATTCATTTGGTATAGCCGTTTTTATTATTTGAGAGCTCATACTTTAACTATAGATTTTATTAATGTATTAGAAAATGTTATTAATTGCAACTCATGTTCTTCGCCATTATAAAACATAGATATGTATTTCGATAATATTTTTATTATTAAATATTTTTTTTTCTCGTCCAATTCAATATATTTAATATAATGTAGCATTTCATCATAAATATCTATTACAGAAAATCCCAAATTATAAATATTTAATAATATGTTACTTGATTCATAAAGTTTAAGATTAAATATTAATTTAAAATAAATATCAAAATCTTTAAATGATATATTTGTAGACAGTTTAGAGGCATGTTCTATAGTTATATCGCACTTATATAATTTACATTTTTCTATAATAGATAATAAATGTCTAATTGAGTTATTTGTATTTGTTATTAAAAATTTTTTAGCATCATCATCTATATTTATCTTTTCTTGAATGCATATGGTATTAAATATATTATATAACTGCTCACATGTATATAACGAAAGGGGGATAGATATTAACCTACTGTACATAGGCTCTACAACTTTTTTTATATTTGTACACGTACAAACAAAATTTACATTAGATGAATATTTATCTATAAAATTTCGCATTACTTGTTGATTGGATTCATTAATTAAATCTAAATCATCTATACATACCATCTTTTTTTTACTATGTGTTTTTAACTGACAGAAATATTTCAAATCAGTTCTACACTGAACTACATTTAAATCAGATAAACTATTAATTACTAATACATGAGTATTTCGTTCTGTTTCATTGTAACATTCATTTATTAATATATTGATTAACATACTTTTACCAACTCCCGTTTCACCTATAAATATGATATTCATTTCATTTAATTCAATTAACATTTTCAAATCATAAATCAACTCGTCTTTATATTTAAAATCTGCAAAAGTCCGTGGAACATATTTGGAAATAAATAAATCATTCATACATCTATTCGTTAATTATGTTTTAAGTTAATGTTTTTTAATAATATGAATGATTATTATAAAATATTAAATGTATCCAATAATGCAACAGATGTAGAAATTAAAAAACAATATAGAAAATTATCTTTACAATATCACCCGGATAGAAATAATGGAAATGATGAAAAATTTAAAGAAATAAATGAAGCATTTGAAACATTAAGTGACTCACATAAACGTAGAACCTATGACGTTCAAAAACGATTTAGTGGTGATATGGACGATTTGCCTATACAAGACGGCATTGAAAGTTTATTTAATATGTTTTTAAACCCTAACAGAGGAAGCACTAGAACTCCTCAAATGCCATTATTTCCTGGGGGCTTTGGACGTGGTGGCGTCGGGGCCGGAAGCGGAGGTGGTCCAAATATACATTTTTTCACTAGTAATTTAGATGACGATTTATCTTCATTTATGAATGTAGGGTCTACTCCACCTGAAGAGATAGAAAAAAAAATATCTATTACATTACAACAAGCCTATTTTGGATGCAATATTCCAGTTGAAATAAAACGTAGTGTTAAACGATCAAATGAAAAATATAGCGAAAAGGAAACTATTTATATTGATGTTCCTAAAGGAGTTGATAATAACGAAAAAATAGTAATTAAAAATAAAGGAAATGTATGCAATCAGCAGAGCAGTAATGTAAATATATTTGTTTCCGTAAAAAATAACGAAGATTTTATACGCGAAGGATTAAATTTAATATATGAAAAAAATATATCATTTAAAGAATCATTATGTGGATTTAGTTTTGTAATCAAACATTTAGGTGGTAAAGAATTTAAATTAAATAGTAAATCTGGGGATGTTATTCTTCATATGCAAGAAAAGTGTGTGTCAAATCTAGGAATGTTAAGAAATGAAAAAACTGGAAATCTTATTATTCGATTTAAAATTATTCCCCCAAATTCGCTTAATGATCAGCAATTAGCTTTAATTGAAAAAATATTTTAATAACGTATATTAAAATGTATATAAACTATACTATTAAGAAATTTCCCATAGTACATGTATGCATTAATGATAATACAGATATAAATAATGACAGTTATGAAAAATTTATAAGGTTCTGGGAAAATCAATATGAAAAAAAAGAATACTTTAAGCTTTTTATAAATTTAGAAAATCTTAGCAAACCTGACCTATCATTAATACTTGACTTTACAAAACGAATGAATGTTTTAAAAAGTAAACCAATACAATATTTAACATTTTCAATAATGATAGTACAAAATACATGGATAATTGAAATATTAAGACAAATATGGACTATGTCACCGCCACTAAATACCGTATATATTGTTCCTACAATAGAAATAGGTTCTCAATTATTAAATAATTTATATAATCCACGATATAATGAAGATCATATAAATACTTATTTATTTATAAATAATATTACTAAGATTATTTAAGCTTTCTTATAATAGATAAAATGGCCTTTTTTATGCATCTTATATGTTTTTCCATTATATTTAAAACTAGGTGCATTGGATTTTTTAGCACTTAACATTGTTTTCATAAAAGCATTCATTTTCTTTTTTGTTCCGCGGGTCTTTTTAGGTTTGCGATGAACCTTAACAGTTTTACGCGATCTCGAGCGAGTACGGCGAGCCATTATACTATATCTAAATATTTTAATTTATTAATATAAAAAGAATATATATATATATATATAACATATAAATGCCTCTATAGCTCAGTGGCAGAGCACTTGCCTTGTAAGCAAGGGGTCCGCGGTTCAATCCCGCGTGGAGGCTTTCATGTAATTATATTCTTTCATTCCGCCTGAATATTCACTTACATTTACAAATCTTTTTTGCAATAAAGCTTTAGCAACATCATTACTTGCTGAGCATTTATTATGCGCACAATATACTACAATTGGTACTTCATAAGGATACAATGTTTTATTTATAATTTTATTATGTAATTTAGGATAATGTTGTTGAATTACTTCTTTCATCCATAACATTAAATCATGTTGACTCATTTTATTTATTTTATCCAATGGTAAATTATATGAATTTACAATATGATCTTTTGCGTAATACTCGCACGGCAAAGCATTTATCAAGACAACATTACCATTAGAATGTAAACTTTTCATTTTAAAATAAGATAAATCACATATTACGATTTTTGTATATAATGTCGGATTCCACTGTGTATTGTCTTTATTTGCTAAACAAAAATGAACGTGTCTATAAAATGTTTCCGCTTTTTTATTTTTACCATCATCATCACTATAACACTGGGGGCATTTTATTTTTAGTATTGCCTTACCATGTTTATTTAATTTTGTAACTCCCTTATTTTTAAAATTTCCATATGCCAATTTCGAGGGACGAATTGTTTTAAAATTACTTGGAAGAGCCGCAAAATATAGTATATATTTATTTGCATTTATTTTTCCTAAATCTACTTTAACATTTATATTTGTATGCTTTTGTACTTGTTTTTTAACCGGGGTATTTTTTATAAAATTTGCAATATAATCGGTATCTTTTAACCAAGACGATACAATAAACTTATTTGTTTTTACAATTTTATCAATATTTACACTTTCACACGCAACGCATAATTTGCTTGTTCGCCTTCTATGTACTGCCTTATGTCTTCGTGTCTTCATGTATATATATAGTGTATTATTTTTTTTGCTTATTTTAAAATAATATTAGAACTATATGGAATGCTGTATTCCGTGTGAAAAATACACTATAATGTGTAATTTTTGCAATAAAATAATTAAAGATTATAATGAGTATTATTTTATCATCCAAGGTCCAGGAAAACACGATAATAAAATGATTTGTATGAAATGTTTAAAATATAAACTATTATGTAAATAATTGAATTTATTTATAAATTATATTTATAATTATAAATGAATCATAACTGGGGGACTTGGGTTCTTCCAATAACAGAAGAAGAAGGATATATTTATTTTCGATTAAGAAAACCAAATGATTTATATTTATTTATTAATAATATTAATATAAATATTTATGACGAGTGTCTTAATCCATTTTGTAATGTAAGACACAAACCCTCTTTGAATAATGTTAATATTGCAAAAAAATATATTGAACCGTGCCGTTCGCATCCTTTACGCCATACAATAGGATTATATGATATGCTTAAAGTTAGAAGAGGGTCAAAATATCCATCTATTAAAATGGCCGTTTATCCCAGAGATTGTATTTCAGGTAGTCATAAACCTATTCCCAGATGGTCTCATTCATCATCAATGGGGGTAACACCATTTTGTCCTTTTGTTCACGATAAAGAACTCTCTGTCTTTTATAACCCTTACATAAATGTATTATATAGACTACAAAAAAATATTAGTATGATGTGGGATCATCCACAATTATACTATAATAATAAATGGTATAACGTAAATAATTGGAAAGTAAATAGGCGCAATGGTGTTATCACACATAAAGTAGAACATCAAAGTATCATGCGTCATCAATATATTAATGGAATAGATTTAACAGTCGTACGTTGTGAATTTAATATTCTTGTACCATATTTTGCTCTGAAACTACTGGTATTATTAAAGCGTGCTCGTAAAAAAATTGTAAAATGGTTATGCTTGCGAAATATATATAAAAAAAATAATTGTAAATTGTTAAATAATTCATTTTCAGGTTCTTCAAAATATCCTATTCGACGTCTTATATTTAAGGAATATCTGTAGCTGAAAATGAATCACAGTTAAATGCGATACTTGCTATCGTATTCCCTTTCTGGTCATCAATACGGTGCTTACTCCAATTGTAAATTCCCCAAGATTCATTCAATTCAATTCCCATATTCATCAAATATGCGAGTGCACCACGCAAATTACCACTTATATCATTTATTTCATCAGTAGCTTGATAAAGCTCTTTATAACCTTGAATGATGATGTCTTCGTAAGATATTTTATTCATATATAAACTGGGTCCATTCATATCCATATGACAACAAATTGCCTTGTTATCTGTAAAATCATGTGCAAGTACTACAACGATGTTTGAATCTATGCAAATGGTTTCACTGTTTGGCACAGTATCCTTCACTATTGCAATGCGGAGAGAGCTGATATCGAATTTGGTCGGCATCTTGTTATATCATGTAACAAGTATTAAAATGAATTCAACTATTTATAAATAATCTACTCCGATTAGCATTCCATGCAAACATACCAAAAGTGGGGTCCCATAACGAATCATCTATTCCACATTCGATTAAATGTTTTAATGTATAACCCAATTCATTATATGAATTGTTATATATACTTTCCATAAATGAATAATTTTGAAAATCCAAAGTATTTGATGGATAATATCCTATGGATAATTTATCATATTCTGTAATTCTCGAACATACTACTTGTTTGGTTTTAAAATCAAATCCAAGTGCAATAATATAATTAGACAACATTGTTTTAATGATGCAAAGTTGCGATAAATTGAACTTCATATTCAATTATATAATATTATATAATATTATATGAACTGTTGTTTTACGAAGAAGAAACATAAAAAATGTAAACGAAAAGATGGAAAATATTTTTCATTACCTAGAAAATTTACAAAAAAACAATGTATAAATAAAAAAATAAAAGGATTTACAATGAGAGCATCATGTGCTCCATATAAATATTGTAAACGTCGCACTAAAAAGCGAAAATCAGTACACAAACGGTAATACTTTATTGTAAGTACATTTTCCTGTTTTATCCCATATCACTTGTATTGGAATGATTTCGACGCCATTCATATGTGCATTATTCAAAGCTTCTTTATAAATAGGATCACATACCGACCCTTGAAAATATTCAACATCCGGGCGCTGAATAACAAATATCAAAATACATCGATAGTTCGGATTATCTTTCTTTAATAATCCCAATTCTATAATATGCTTCAATGCCCTTGGACTTACCGTATCTGCTTTTTTTTTTCTATATCCGTCTGGAAAATACGCTACTTTAGAATCATATTCTCTATTTGAAAAATCTTTTTTTTTAATTATTTTCTCTTCATTGTCTTCATAGTTTGCACAAGGTACATTTTTTACTTCTATAATAGTCTGGCGGTTGTTTTCATCTATACATGTAAAATCAAATCGAGAATTTAAATAAGTTTGTTCGCGCTGTATATTACAAACATTATTTAATGTTTCTATTAAACCATGCTCTAAACAGACATTTACAATTTTTTCGGCGCTTTTAGGATGGACCCCTATAAAATATTCCACGCTATTTTCAATTCGATGAGCCAAATGTATAACATGAGTGCATAATTTAGGGTTAGGATGATTTACCATTACAACTTTTTGTTTTGCATTTACATAACCACAACACCCTAATGATGGAGCGTGAGCGATAATTGTAGTATCATCGTGTAAAATGACATCTGCAACATAAGGGGATTGGCACTTTGAACTAGGCCTTTTTACAACTTCTCCCAATATGACATCTGAGAGTTCAAACACTATCATTTAAAGTTAAATGAATGATAAAATAGATTTCAATTATATTTTATCATTATTATTTATATATGCCACTTGATAATTCTGGAAAACATTTAGACACAGGAGTAAAATCAATTAGTAAATTAGCCATTTTTTTATTTATAATTGCGGGAAATTATGTTGGAGATGTATATTCATGTAGCCTTCGCCGGCTATTTTCAAAACATATGTTTTTAAAACATATTTTAGGATTTTTTATTATGCTTTTATTTATTGGATTGATTCAAGAAGAATTACGATTTGAACAAAAAATAACAGAGAGTCTATTTTTATATTTATGGTTTATTATTATTATGAGATCACCTATGATTATTTCCTTAATTACCATATTTTTAATCACAATTATGTACGTCTTATTTTTATATAGTGAAGATTTAAAAAAGGACCAGCGCAATGATAAATATAATATGATATTGTTAATTAATCGATTCATATTTATTATATCTATTGTTATTTCATTTATGGGTACATTTATATATGTTATATTTTTAAAAAATAAATTCAAAAATAAATTCAATTATGGTGACTATTTCTTGGGATTTACAGACCAATCGTGTTTTGCAAATGCAAAACATATACCGCAAAAAATTAAAAAACGATTATAGTTAAAACATAGTACAACAATAATCTTTATATGTAACACGTTTCTCTATTAATAAATTGGAAACCCCCCATTGGGGTACATCGAAATCTTCATTCTCTACTTTCCATTTTTTATATATAATTTCTGCAAATAACTGATATGCTTCTTCAATATTATGATTGTTGTAAATATCGATTTCTATATAAGGATATTTGTTCTTTTGTAACCAATCATTTATATCTTCTGTTTCAACCACTCTTTTTTGATGTTTACTTTTGTTTCCCACTATTATAATTGGTAATGATTCATTGGTGCTATGTTTTAATGTTTCCTCGACCCAGTAATCTAATGATTTAAAACTTTCCAAATTTGTTACGTCAAACATGATGATAGATGCATGACAACCCTTATAAAAACGAAAAATTATACTACGAAAACGTTCTTGTCCTGCAGTATCCCACATTTGCAATTGAACTTTTTTTACACCATCGTCGTTTATATTTACACCGGTAACTATAAAATCTACGCCTATTGTACTAATTACATTATCAATTGACCCGCTTGCATACATTTTAATAAATGAGGTTTTTCCTACTTCACTATTTCCACATACTATTACTTTAAATTTAATATCATAACTTTTCACTACTGTTGTAGTAGATATTAATTTTTCACTCATAATATTATATACTATATTTTTTTAAGTAATATAGCAAAAGTTATCATCACCTATTATTTGCTGTAAATGTTGATTAATTGCTCTTTTATATAAATTTTCTAGTTTTTTGTCGTATTCTACTTTATAGTTTCTATAAAAACGAAACCAATAACTATGTCTTGAACCGTTTCCAAAACATAGCCTACTATGTCCCATTGTACCATCTTGTTTTATGATTTCACCTATATTTTCAAATTTTGCAAAATTTTTGTTATGTAATTCTTTAAACTTTGCAATTTGTCTTGACTTTTCATTACTTATACTTTGAATATAATATAACTCTCCTTTTATAAGATTTGCACATTCAACTTCTTGCATTGTTCTTACATTGATTTTATATTATTATATAAAATCAATTTTTTATTATCTTTTTCTACGTGTTTTATATCTTCTCTTTTTTTTTTATAGAATCTTCTTTTTGTTTTGTATCTTCTTTTTCTTCCTCCTTTTTGTTTTTTTAATGCATTGTCGTAATAAAAGTCTTTATATGTTATTTGTTTCGTTCGTTTCGTTTCTAAGAAATCAACCCAAGGTTCTTTCAAAGGCCATTCTTCCCATCTTTTTTCTGATATATCTTCTGGTACCTGTTTTTCATCATCTGATAAATTTGAATATACCTTAATATATTTTTTTATTATTTTTTCTTTTAGCTCTTCTATTTCTTGGTCGGTCTCTGAAGCCCAATTGCAATATTTTTTAAATGTTTCAATATCAGACGGTTCATCTAATAAAAACTCCAAAATCCAATAAGTTGTAAAATGTTTTATTAAATCTGGAATATATCCTGTTGATGATATTTGATACTTACGTAATGGTCTCGGAACTATTAATATCATTGGATTTTTTTCTTTTACAGTATTGTATAATTCAGTAATTACTTTACTCACTTCGGTATCATTTTCATCA
>MDTB01050431.1_pt1 | contig 14132 bp, 13 predicted proteins | sample 811161 | NCBI WGS metagenome assembly MDTB01 (sample SAMN05326650, study PRJNA326480) | marine metagenome | isolation source: seawater | place: Mediterranean Sea | collected 2009
AGTAAGATTATCTGGAATTTCTGATGGATTCATCTCTGCTAAAAATTTTTTAAGCTCTACATCAAATGCGTTTTCTATTTCATTTTTTTTAAACGAGTCTTTTAACATCTTTAATAATTTTAACTTTTCAATCATGTCAGATGTAAGAAGAATTTTTTGATACAATAAGGCTCTTCCCTCTATATCTGAAAGTGATTTATAACTATTCTGAACATTTAATAGCTGACTTATATTAAACTGAAACTTCCTATATAGTTCAAATAGATCTTTTTCCGGATAATTTCTATTATTTACAGCTTTTTCAATTGTACTAATTTTATCTAATTCAGATATATCTATTTCTTGAAATGACGTCAGTAAGTTTGAGGATGATAAGTATTTCCAAATTATTTTTTTTGTTTGTTCTTTTGGTTCAAAAGAGAAATTTGGAATAGTTTTGTGAGCTAAATGAAAATCAAGAATATTTTTTTCAGAGATATTAGTATCAACTGTTGATGTGTATCCAAGTAGATATTCAATTTTTTTTTCAAAATATTCATTTTTGAATCCTAGCTCTTTTTTTAAATCATATATAATTTGAGCTTTTTCTTTTTTTTTATCGTGTATTAAACAATAGATATTAAATTTTGATAGATATTCATCTGCAAATGGTTCTAAATTTTTAGATAATATTTCACAAGCTTTATCTAATTTAAAATTTGATAAATAATCATCTATTAAAAATTTTGTAAGTTTAGGATGTAAATTAAAAACTTGATTTTTAACTAAAAAATCTTCTATCAACTCAAGATTATTATTTTTTATCAACCAATTAGTTTTTATATCTAAATATTCCTTTTCCAAAATATTTTTCTTTGGATAATATGCATTTGTAAGCATTGCTATGTTCATTATTTCTGTTGCATCTTCAGAAAGTTCGATTTTATCTATTTTATTAAAAATATTTTTTAATTGATCACCGTCTGAATTGAGCCACATATCTATATTTAGACTAAAATCTTCAGGGTCATACAATCCGACTATTTTTACTTTTTGTGTAATTGATGTTTGTTCAAGTTCAATTTCATTGTTTTGATTTTGAGATTGCATCTTATATATATCGTTTTCAGAAATTTTTTGATTTTCCTTAAAATCATTATTTGTAGTCTGATTACTATTCTCTAGATTTACTTTTTCTTTTTCTATGTTCCAAATATCTACAGGTTGTTCTTCTGCATTAACAAACAAGCTAAAAGATAAAACAAATAAAATTTGTAATATTCTTTTACCTAACAGTTTTAAAATTCTCATTTGGGATTATTTTTTCAATCTCTTTTTTAGGTGAGGGGAAATCTATTTTATTTAAGATAAAAACAATTCCTAAGATTGCTACAAAAACCAAAGTAAATTTTATTACTAGCCCAAGAATATTTTTACTTAAACTTGTTTTTTTAATAAATTGCATATAACTTTGGTTAATTTCAAATTAAGACATATTTGTGTTTTTTCAATAAATAAAAATATGAAATCTGAAGAAAATATTGTTTTTTTAGGTATGATGGGCTCTGGCAAGTCCACTATAGGTAAACTTATATCAAAGAAACTAAAATTAGAATTTTTTGATATTGATAATTGTATTGAAAAAAAAACTGGAATGAAAATAGTAAAAATATTTAATGATTATGGTGAAAAATTTTTTAGAGAAATAGAGGAAAAAGTCACGTTACAAATTTTAAAAAAAAAAAATATAGTGATTGCCTTAGGTGGTGGTGGTTTTCTAAATAATAAAATAAGAAAAGAAATTTTAAGCAATCATTTATCTTTTTGGCTTAATTTGAGTAGTGAACAATTATTAAAAAGACTAACAAACAGCTCTAAAAGGCCACTTATTAAAAATTTAACGAAAAATGAATTAATAAATATGATAAAAAAACGTTCAAACTTTTACTCAAAATCATTATATAAAATAAATTGTGATAATCTCTCTAAAATAGAAATAATTAATAAAATTTTAAATATTTATGAAACCAATTAAATTAACAGTTAAAACTAATTCCGAAAATTATCCTATTATTATTGGTTCAAATATAACTAAAAATATATCAAATCTTTTAAAAAATAATTCAATCGATTTTAAAAAAGCTCTTCTAATAATTGATAAAAATGTTCCCAAAAGAATGATTTTCAAAATCAAAAAGTCATTATCTAAAAAAGAAGTTTATTTACTTTTACTTTCAGCATCTGAAAAAAATAAAAATCAAAATACTGTTAATTTGATTCTTGAAAATTTACTTCAAAAGAATTTTTCAAGACAAGATTGTTTGATAAGTGTTGGAGGAGGAATAATCGGGGATATAAGTGGATTTGCTGCTAGCCTTTATAAAAGAGGAATACAATTTATAAATATTCCTACTACTCTTTTATCACAAGTAGATTCTTCAGTTGGTGGTAAAACTGGAATTAATACAAAATATGGTAAAAATCTTATTGGTAGTTTTTATCAACCAAAAATAGTTTTGAGTGATACAGATTTCTTAAAATCCCTTCCAAGAAGAGAAATAATATGTGGATATGGAGAAATTTTGAAACACTCCCTTATCGCAGACAAAAATTTTTATATTTATTTAAAAAAAAATATTTACAGTATTCTCAACTTGAAATCTCCTTACATTGAAAGAGCTATCTATAAAAGTTGTAATATAAAAAAAATCGTGATCCAAAAGGATGAAAAAGAAAAAAAATTAAGAAAAGTATTAAATTTTGGTCATACTTTTGCACATAGCTATGAAGCTGCATTAAACTATTCAAAAAAACTTAATCATGGAGAGGCTGTTATTCTTGGAATGGTCTCTGCGTTAAAGTTTAGTTATAAAAAAAAACTTATAAATAAAAATAATTTTGACTCTATATACAACCATATCAAAAAATCAAATTTGCCTTTCTATCTAAAAAAATATTTTTCTTTAAAAGACTTAAATAAAATTATTAAATTTATGCTTAATGATAAAAAGAATACTACAAATAAAATAAATTTGATCCTACTAGAAAAAATTAATAGACCATTGCTCAATAAAAGTTATAATAAAATTGAGCTAAAATCATTTTTACGAAAAGAATTAATGAATTAAAAGTTGAAGTGAATGTATCCATTCTTTCATTTCTTTATCTAAAATTTTATAAATTTTTTTATTACTTTCAATTTTATTAATATTTTTTAACTCATTTGAACTAATTTCAATTTTTAAATGAAATTTTTCTTTTTGATTATTTTTATGTTTTTTATGGAGAAATGACTTATCTTCAATTTTGATATTTTCAATAGAAATATCTTTTTCAATTTTTTTTTTAACAATTGCAATTAACTCATTTATATTCATAAATGTACTATATCATGAAAATAATTTGTGACTGGAATAAATGTAAAAAAATTGGAGAATACAAAGCTCCAGTTGAAAAAGACAATAGTAAAAAATTTAGGATGCTATGTCTTGAACATATAAAAGAATTTAATAAAAACTGGAATTATTTTTCTGGCATGAATGATGATCAAATCATGAATTTTTTAAAATCAGATATGACTTGGCATAAACCAACTCAAAGCTTTAGTTCCTCTGATAATTTTTTTAAAGTGTTGTGGAATAACACACTTAGTGATGAGGTAGATGGGAATAAATTTAATAGCGAGCTTAATTACATGCGTCAATTTAAATTTGACAATAAAGATATTAAAGCTTTCAGTGTATTGGGTGTTTCAGTAGGTATAAAATGGCAAAAAATTCAAAATAAATTCAAAATCCTTGTCAAAAAATTTCACCCTGATATGAATTCTGGAAATAAAAAATTTGAAGAAAAATTAAAATTAATAACTTTAGCTTATACACAGTTAAAAAATACATATAGGAAAAAAATTGACACCTAATTTAGATATTAAACCAGATATAAAAGTCTCATTAAAACAAACTTTTGGTGTTGAATCTGAGATGGAGGTAGATGCTTTTTCAAAAAAAAGTGAATATGTTCCTGAGATAGATAAAAATTATAAATTTGATAGAGATACTACACTCGCAGTCATTTCTGGTTTTGCTTTCAATAAAAGAGTATTGGTCCAAGGATACCATGGAACTGGTAAATCAACCCACATAGAGCAAATAGCAGCTAGATTAAATTGGCCATGCATTAGAGTCAATTTGGATAGCCATATAAGCAGAATAGATCTAATAGGTAAAGACGCAATAACATTAAAAGATGGAAAACAAATCACGCAATTTAACGAAGGGATTTTACCTTGGTCGATTCAAAATCCAGTTGCATTAGTATTTGATGAATATGATGCTGGAAGACCAGATGTTATGTTTGTTATCCAAAGAGTTTTGGAAGCCGAAGGAAAATTCACTTTGCTAGACAAAAATAAAGTAATTAAACAAAATAAATTTTTTAGATTATTCGCAACATCTAACACAGTTGGTTTAGGAGATACTTCGGGCTTATACCACGGTACTCAACAAATAAATCAAGGCCAAATGGATAGATGGAATATTGTAACAACTCTGAATTATCTTAGTCTTGATAAAGAGATGGAAATTATCTTAGCAAAAAATAAAAGCTACAATAATCCTAAAGGTAAAGAAAAAATTTCTAATATGATCAAGGTTGCTTCTTTAACTAGAAAAGGGTTTGTAGCAGGAGATATATCAACAGTAATGAGTCCAAGGACAGTTTTACATTGGGCAGAAAATGCAGAAATTTTTAAAGACATAGGCTATGCTTTTAGAGTTACTTTTTTAAACAAATGTGATGAAATTGAAAAAAATACTATTGCTGAATATTATCAAAGATGTTTTGGAGAAGATTTGCCAGAGTCCTTAATTAATATTCAAATTTAAATGAATAATAAGGAAAATAATTTAAAAGAAAAACTTAAGCAAGTACTCACCTCGACTGCGAAGGCCATATCTGGTGACTTTAAAATTAATAATGAATTTGATAAAAATAAAAATTCAAAAAAATTTGATTTTTTTAATTTAGAAAACTTAAACTCAAAAAATGATTTTTTAAAAGCTAGAGCAGAATCAGACTCCAACGCTTTGAAAAAAAAATTTTCTAGTGTTAGAATATTCAATAAAAATTTACCTTCAAATTCATCCTATAAATCACTTTATTCTATTACTGAAAAAATACGTTATGAGTTACTTGGATTCAAAATATTAAAAGGCATAGAAAAAAATATTAAAAGTAACTACGAAACGACACTTGATATAACAAGAAAAGATCAACCCAAAACTAAAGAAGATGTTTCTGTGAATGAGGCTTTCGAACTATATATGCTTAAAAAATTTCATAATATAAAGTTAAACTCTTCAGCTACCGAAATGTTAAATTTTTGGGAAAAAGAATTTGATAATTCCATTAAAGAACATATCGATTTTTTAAAAAAAAATTTAGAGAATCAAGATATATATTCATCTAAATTTTGCGAAATTTTACAAGCCATGGAAATTTTCCAAAATGATAACAATGAGGAAACTAAGGAACAAAATGAAGACGACTCACAAAACAATCAGTCAAATGATAACCAAGAAAATGATACTGATGAAAATAACAATCAAAATAAACAAGAAGAGACAGAGACAAGATTGGATTCAGATTACGATATAGATGAGTATAAATTAGATGAACAGTTAACTGATACGGACTCTGATAAACAGACGAAAGAAAATGTGGTTCAAAAGCAATCTTTTAAATATCATGACTTAGATTATAAAATTTTTACAAATAAATTTGATGAAATTATCAAAGCAGAAAATTTAGAAAATTTTAATGATGCATTAAAACTGAGAAAAACACTCGATCAACAACTTATTGGTTTCCAGGATGTAATTACAAAACTTGCTAATAAATTACAAAGACAATTGTTAGCTAAACAAAATCGATCTTGGGAGTTTGATCTGGAAGAGGGATTGTTAGATAGTTCAAAATTACCAAGAATTATAATGGACCCATATAATTCTTTATCATTTAAAAAAGAAAAAGATTTGGATTTTAAAGACACAGCCGTAACTTTATTAATTGACAATTCTGGTTCTATGAGAGGTAGACCAATTACAATTGCAGCAATTTGTGCTGATATTTTATCAAGAACATTAGAAAGATGTTCTGTAAAAGTAGAAATTTTAGGTTTTACAACAAAGAATTGGAAAGGTGGTCAATGTAGAGAATTCTGGAACAAAACTGGCAAACCTAAAACTCCTGGAAGACTTAACGATCTAAGACATATAATTTATAAAAGTGCTGATACTCATTGGAGACAAGCCAAAAACAATCTTGGATTAATGTTAAAAGAAGGTTTGCTTAAAGAAAACATTGATGGAGAAGCAATATCTTGGGCATTTAATCGAATAAAAAAAAGAAAAGAAGAGAGAAAAATAATTATGGTAATCTCTGATGGAGCACCAGTTGATGATTCTACACTGTCTGTTAATTCAGGAGATTTTTTGGAAAAACACTTAAAAAAAATAGTAAAATTTATTGAGGAAAAAACATCAATTGAAATTCTTGCTATTGGAATTGGTCACGACGTATCTCGATACTATAACCGTGCAATTAAAATAACCGATGTAAATGAATTAGGAGATGTAATGATTTCTGAACTAAGTCATTTATTTGATAATAAAAAAAACTTGCATTAAAGATTAAATAAATCTTTATTTCTCCATTTAATAATAACCTCAGCGCCACTTCTTGTCTTTGAATTCCAACAATTTACAGAGGCAAAATTTTTTTCAAGAAGAGTTTTACCAATAAATAAACCCAGGCCTAAACCTGATTTTTCTTTATCAATAGATTTAGGAGATTTTAAATATGGTTCACCTATTTTAGACAATATATCACTTGGGTATCCTGTGCCATCATCTTCGATGGTGACAACTGTAAAGTTGCTATCACTTTTTAAGTTGATAAAAACTTTACTTTTGCTAAATTTATTTGCATTACCAATAAAATTTCTCAAACCATAAACAATTTCAATCGATTTAGTTATTTTTTTAGAGTTTAAATCTTGACTTATATTAAAAATAAATTCTTTTTTACTAGTTTCTTTAAAAGATAAAATTATCTCTTTTAAGTAATCTTTCATAGATAAATCCTCATCTATAAAATCATCTTCTTCATTAGGGTTAACTGATAGTCTTTTTAGTATTTCATTACATCTTTCAACTTGACTAGATAATAGTTCTATATCTTGCATTACCTCTTTTTGGTCTTTGAGTTGTTTAGATAGTTCTTGAGTAATAATTTTAATTGTTGATAACGGAGTTCCTAACGAATGAGCTGCTGCTGCAGCTTGACCTCCCAAGGAAAGCATCTCATGCTCTTTAGCCATTATTTCCTCCATCTTATTTAATGCATCTTTTCTTAGTTTTGACTCTACTCCAAAGATAATTGCAAAGTAGTTTAGAAAAAGAAGTGCAATTATTAAAGCTATTGGTATTGAATAATAATAATAAGGACTCACATGAAAATGATCGTTTAAAGGTGATGGTAAATCTTTGGAAAAAAATGATAAAAAAACTATTGAGATTGTGGTCGTAAAAACTAGTAAAGAATTTGTTTTAAACCCTAAATTTGATGATGCGAATATGCTTGGTAAAATTAAAAAAATGATAAACGGATTTCTTATTCCTCCAGTAAAGTAAATAAGCCCACTTAGCTGAATTATATCAATAATTAAATGTAAAAAAGCGGATCTATCAGTTAATTGAGTTTTTTGGTAAAGAAAAATAAGGTACAAATTACTTATAATACCAATAAAAATTATTAAATTTGCAAAAATAAAATCAAATTCTAGGTCAAAGTAAAAATATACTAAATTTACTGAAATTAATTGACCAATAATTCCTATCCACCTTAAATTTATATAAATTGATTTTTTTAATGAATATTGTTTTGAAGTTTCAAAAAACTTCATTATTTAAATATCTAAATTTTGTACATTAATTGCATTTGAAATGATAAAATCTTTTCTCAAAGAGACATCATTACCCATCAAAGTATGAATTAAAGCTTGATCTTTTTTCAAGTCTTTAGAATATTGCACCTTTAATAAATTTCTTTTTTCTGGGTCCAATGTAGTACTCCAAAGTTCTTCGGGGTTCATTTCACCTAATCCTTTGAATCTTTGTATGTTCATTTTTGATTTTTCTAATTCAAATTTTTTTTCGTACTCTTTTGAACCTTTTTTAAATTTCTTAAGTTCTTTATTGTTATTTACAATATACTTTTCAAGCTCTTGCTCATCTTTAATATATATTCCTTTAGAACCTTTATTAATTTTAAATAATGGTGGTTGAGCTAAATATACATGACCATTTTCTATTAATTTATTAAACGGTTTATTATTAAAGAACGTTAATAGTAAAGCTCTAATATGAGACCCATCAACATCAGCATCCGTCATAATGATAATCTTTCCATATCGTAAGTCTTTTAAATCTATCTCTTGGACCTTTGGATCCAATCCAAGTGCGTTTATTAATGTTAAAATTTCGTTTGATGAAATCATTTTTGATAAGGCTTTTGTTCTTTGATCACTAGCACTTTTATTTTCATTGCCATTTTTCTTTTGTTTCATCTCTTCAACATAAGTGTTTAAAATTTTTCCTCTTAAGGGTAAAACCGCTTGGTTAGACCTATTTCTTCCTTGTTTTGCAGATCCACCTGCAGAATCTCCCTCAACAATAAACAACTCTGTTCCTTCTTGTTTACCAATTTGGCAATCAGCTAATTTTCCTGGAAGCCCACTTAATTCAAGAGCACCCTTTCTTCTTACAGTTTCACGAGCTTTTCTTGCCACGTCTCTAGCAAGTGCTGCCTGAATAATTTTAGCTAAAATAATTTTAGCAATTGATGGATTTTGATCAAACCAAATTGATAGTTTTTCATTAATTATTGTCTCAACTATATTTCTAACTTCTGATGAGACTAACTTATCTTTTGTTTGTGAGGAAAATTTTGGATCTGGGACTTTTAAAGATAGTACACATGTTAATCCTTCTTTAATATCGTCACCTGAAATATTTAGTTTATTTTTTTTAAGTAAATTATGCTCATTAGCATATTTATTAACTACCCTAGTTAAAGCACTCCTAAAACCTAATAAATGTGTCCCTCCATCTTTTTGATAAATATTATTAGTATAAGGTAATACCTCTTCAGAATAACCAGAGTTCCATTTAAGAGAACATTCAATTTCAATTTGTTCTTTTTTTCCCTCAACGTAAACTGGTTTTTTAAATAAATCGTTATCATTTTTGTTCTTAAGACTTTCTCTTTTTTTATCTAAAAATTCAACAAACTCTAAAACACCTCCATCAAATTTAAATTCATCCTTTTTTTCTTTTTTTAAAGAAGCATCAATTAAAATAATTTTAACTCCCTTATTAAGAAATGCTAGTTCTCGCATTCTTTTTGTTAGAATATTTCCACTAAACTTGGTTGACGAAAAAATTTCTTTGGATGGTAAAAAAGTAATTTGTGTCCCTGTAGTTTTCGATTTTCCGATTAATTTGAGTGGTTTTTTTGCTTCACCATTTTTAAATTCTATAAAATATTTTTTACCATCTCTATTGATTTCTAATTCTAATTTTTCAGATAAAGCATTAACGACTGAAACTCCCACTCCATGTAAGCCTCCTGAAACTTTATAAGAATCATGATCAAATTTACCCCCTGCATGTAACTGAGTCATTATTACTTCTGCTGCGGACTTTTTTTCACCTTTGTGTAAATCTACTGGTATACCTCTACCATCATCTGAAACTGTAATAGTTCCGTCTGAATTAATTTGTACAGTTATGTTTTTACAGTATCCTGCTAACGCCTCATCTATAGAGTTATCAACTACCTCATAAACCATATGATGAAGACCCGTACCATCATCTGTGTCTCCAATATACATCCCAGGTCTTCTTCTTACTGCTTCAAGACCTTTTAAAACTTTGATTGAGTCTGCTTGATATGTATTATTTTTCATTTTTTGGAAAAATTAATCATAACATAAATATAAGTATTTAAATATAGAAGTTTTAATATATGTTTAATATTTACAAACCAAAATGATTAAAAAAGGCATTATTCTCGCAGGTGGATCTGGAACAAGGTTAAGCCCATTAACTAAAGCTGTTAATAAACAGTTGCTGCCTATAAATGATAAGCCAATGATTTTTTATCCTTTATCGGTAATGATGCTAGCAAATATCAAAGATATACTTTTAATTGTAAATCCTGGTCAAATTAATTCTTTTAAAAACCTTTTAGGAAACGGTTCAAGGTTAGGTATCAGTATTAATTATAAAATTCAAAATAAACCCAAAGGTTTACCAGATGCATTTATTCTTGGAGAAAATTTTATTAATGGAGATAATGTTGCTCTGATTCTTGGTGATAATTTTTTTTATGGACAAAATTTAACAAAAACATTAGAAAAATCATCGACACACACAAAAGGTGCAAAAATTTTTTTAAAAAACGTGACAAATCCAGAAAATTATGGAGTGGCGAAAATAAAAAAAAATAAAATTTTAAATATTATAGAAAAACCAAAAACTTTTATTTCCAATAAAGCTATTACTGGATTATATTTTTTTGATAAAAATGTAAGTAAATTTTCAAAAGAATTAAAACCGTCTAAAAGAGGTGAATTAGAAATAACCGACCTGATAAAGAAATATAAAAAACTAAATCAATTAAAATTTGAAATAATTGGAAGAGGAGCTATATGGTCAGATGCAGGTAAAATAAAAGATTTAAATAATATTTCAAATTACGTTAAATCTGTGGAAGAGGTGCAAAATATTAAAATAGCTTGCTTGGAAGAAATTTCACTTATAAAAAAATGGATCAATAGAAAAGATATAGGTGAAAACATCAAATATTACGGAAATTGTGAATACAGTAATTATTTAAAAAAATTATAATTTTGAAAATAAAAACTATATTACTAACAGGAACATCTGGATTTATTGGAAAGATATTTTTAAAATTTATTTTATCGAAAAAATACAAAGTAATTGATATTTTAAGAAGTAAAAATAAAAATAATAAATCTCTCAATCTTTTAAGGAAAAAATATAAAAACACTTATGAGTCAATTTTTTTTAAAGATGAGAATGAAATAAACAAAAAATTGAGAAAGAAAAAAATTGATTTTTTTATCAATTTTGCAACTTTATATAAAAATGACCATTCACATAATGAAATTTCTAAATTTGTAGAATCTAATATCTATTTTCCAACAATCGTGACAGATACTATTTTTCTAAAAATAAAAAAAATAATAAATTTTGGGACAATGATGCAACATTCAGATGGAAAAACATATTCACCTAAAAATTTCTATGCTTCTACTAAATCCGCTTTTGAAATGATACTTAACTATTACACATTACAAAATAAAAAATTAAATCAATATAATTTAAAGTTTTACGAGAGTTTTCATGAAGATGATGTCAGAAAAAAATTAGTGCCAACTCTTATAAAAAATTATAGACGAAAAAAAACAACATTTATAAACTCTAAAAAACTTCAATTAAATATAATCCATGTGAATGATATAATAAGTGCAGTTATGATAATTCTTCAGAATAATATTAAACCAGGTGACTATTGTCTTAGACAAAGAAAAAATTTTAAAATTAATTATCTTATTTCAAAAATTAATGCAAAACTTCATAAAAAACTTAAGATTAAATTTAGAAATGAAAAAATATTGAAATTTAAAAATTCGTCATTAAAAATATTACCAAAATGGAAACCCAAAACAGATATATTGGATAAAATACAAAATAAATTTAATTAATGAAAATAGTTAAAACAAAAATAAAAGGTTTAGTTCTCGTCAAAACTAAAATACATGCAGATAGAAGAGGTTTTTTTAAGGAAGTTGAAAAAAATAATATTACCAAAAAAAACTTTATCTTTGATTGTTTTTCATTTTCAAAAAAAAATACTCTTAGAGGACTTCATTTACAAAAAAAAAGACCTCAAGCAAAAATTATAACTGTAGTACAAGGAAAAATTTTAGATGTAGTTGTTGATCTTAGAAAAAAGTCGCCTACATATGGTAAGCATTTTGCAATACAGATATCTCAAAATTCTGACTTTTCTCTATACATTCCAGAAAATTTTGCTCATGGTTTTTTATGTTTGTCTAAAGTATGCGGTGTATTTTATAAATGTACTAATTATAGACATAAAGAAAGTGAGACAACTATCAAATGGGATGATCCGCAATTAAAAATTAATTGGAAAATCAAAAAACCTTTACTATCAGATAAAGATAAAAATGGATTAAATTTTAAGGATTTTAAATGATTTTTGGGTGGGGAATATGGGTTATAAATTTCCCGCCAGACTTAATAAAACTTCTCTCTTTTTTGAATATTTCATCTTTAAAATTCCAAGCCCCTAAAAAAACATAATATTTTTTTTTCAAATCTAATTTTTTATATTTTCTTATCTGAATTTTACTACCTGGTAAATATTTGTTTATTTTATATGAGGTCGTGTCATAAAAAAAATCAATAGTTTTATAATTAATCTTACAATAATTTAAAACAGTACAGGATTTGGCTGTTGCACCGTAGCCAATTATATTACCTTGGTTTTGTTTAATTTTTTTCACTATATCGTTCAATTTATTTTTTGAATTTTTAACTTTTTTAGCAAATTTTAAATAAGTGGAGAATTTGTGTAATCCAAATTTTTTTTCATTATTTATATTCTTTTTAACGTTTCTTGAAATATCATAAAAATTATTTTTAATTTTTTTAATATAATATCGATTTGATCCACCATGTGTTTTGGTGTTTTCAATATCAAATATTTCCAAATTAAATTTTTTTAAAATCTCATTTACTGCAATTGTTGAAAAAACATATATATGTTCACAATAAAATTGATCATAGGCGCCCTTTTTCAGACACTCGAGCAATGAGGGATCTTCCAAAATTAAAACTCCATTATCACTTAAAGTAAACCTTATAGCTTTAAATATCTCATTATAGTTTCTAATGTGGCTCAATGTATTCGCAGAGTAAATCAGGTCAATATTATTTTTTTTTTTTATTTTTTTTGCTAAATCAAAATTCCAATATTCAGGAAATATCTCGAAACCTTTTTTTTTTGTAATTAATGCTAAATTTTTACATGGCTCTACTCCTATGACATGATTTTTATTAAAATTCTTAATAAATGCACCATCATTACTTCCAATTTCTAGAATTTTTTTTGGCTTAAAAACTTTCTTAATTTTTTTTGATAAACTTCTAAATGAATTTTTCATTGTAAAAGACTCAGATGACTTATATGGATAATCTTTATTGAACATTTTCTCTTTTGATACTGTATTAAGGATTGAAACTAAATAATTTTGTGGGTCAAACCCAACTTCTAGTCTGAATTTTTTTTCTTTTGAATTCAAATTTTTTTTAATCAAATATGAATTCGCTAATGGTTGTAATCCTAGATCTAAAAATTTTTTCATAATCAATTATCGATACAATGACTTTATTAAATAAATTAAAAATTTTATTACTCCACAAAATTCAGCCAAATTTATGATTGATGTTTTTAGTTGAAATTTCAAAATATTAAAGAAAAATAAAAAAAAATTTGTAATTATTTTTCTTAAAATTTTGATATTTTTTAATTTTTTTCTTTTATATTGATAAACTAAATCACCGTATGTGAAATTTAAATTTCTAATTAATCCAGTTTTGATATTAGTTGATGATGATTTACTCACATCATGTGAAATTGATAAACCTGGGATAGTTATCATTTTATAATCTGTTTTATTCACTCTATCCATCAAATCTATATCTTCCCAATAAAGAAAAAAATCCTCATCAAAAAATCCAATTTTTTTCAATTTTTCTACATCACAAAGAACACAAGCTAAATTTATTTTTTTTGAAAAAGAAAATTTTTTGTTATTTTGGTTATTTTCCAAATATTCTGGTGCTACGAAAATTATATCATTATTAATGTCAAATCCAGCTTTAAGCTTTTCAATAGACTTCTCATCTATTTTTATATCGGCCTGAGTAAATAAACAAAACTTTGTTTCTACTTTTGTTAAAAGATAATTTGATGATTTG
>MDTB01106470.1_pt1 | contig 14131 bp, 17 predicted proteins | sample 811161 | NCBI WGS metagenome assembly MDTB01 (sample SAMN05326650, study PRJNA326480) | marine metagenome | isolation source: seawater | place: Mediterranean Sea | collected 2009
CTCCTATACCCTTACACCCAGGATAATTATCTGTAGCATCTCCAGTTAATATCTGTATTGCATGATTGTAAATGGCCTGGGGTTTTGTAATTCTATAAATATTAGATCCATCAGGTGATAGTTTCCCTGGTATGGTTTTAAGATCTTTATCTAATGACACTACAATACTATTCTTGTATTCAGGATTAGTAGAATAAATACCTAATAAATCATCAGCCTCTAACCTGGGTTCTACTATTGCATTGTGTTCTGATTTTAACCATTCAAACATTTCAAATAAACATAATGGTTTTCTTTTACCTGATCTATTACCTTTATAATCTTTAGATAAAGTTTTTCTAAAGTTTTCTTTACGATCACTTAGAAAAATTAATGTATCTGATAGATATAAATTTTCTTTTAATGTAAGTAAATAATCTTCAAATGTTTTTTTAGCTAAACCAAAATCACTATGAAGTGTCCATTGATCTCCACCCCAGTGTACTGGTTCTTCTATCTGACTTGATATTTGATAGGCGATAATATCACCATCTATTAATAATTTACTTTTTGGCATTTTGTATTTCCTTTAATTGTTTTACTGTGTAATTTGCTAATCTTAATAGCTCATAAGGGTGTGCATTGTTTTTTAAAATGTTTGCTTTAGTACATATCCATTGGACATTACCTTCTAGATATCCAAGATCAGAATCTTTGCGATCTAAACTCGCTGAATTAGATTTGTCTGTATTACAAAAAGTCATTTCACAATTAAATATTGGACATAAGGAATCGTTAGGAAAAATAGATTTTAAATAATCTACAGATACATTAAATTCAATTCCTTTTTTTAATGATCTTTTTAATGCTGCTCTTCTAGCCTCTCTTATGTTTAAATGAAACCAGGCATCCGAAGTACACCATTTTTCTTTTGGGTTATTTTTATTAGGTACAATGCCAACAAAAAATAAACCATTATGCTTATCACCTTTTTTTAAAATCCTTCCTGATAATGGTAAACATATAAAACTTCTACCTATATTATTAATGGATCTCTTTCCAATTTCTACCAATGCGGCTATCTCCTGTTAGTTGTACTCTTAATCCTATACGATCTGTTATGTCCTCAATGGCCTGGATAACTATTTGCTTTGCATGATCTGCAAGATCTTCTTTTACTTCTAAGATCACTTCATCATGTATCCATCCAACAAGTTTTATATCTTCACATAAATGTTGTCTTAAATTATCTATCCAGTATTTAGATACGATTGCACCGGATGATTGTAATAAACAATTTAATGCTGCATGTGTAGATCTAACAAATACTCTACGATCATCTAATGCTTTAATATCACCATTAACTTCTGCTGCTGATTGAACATCTTTGATTAACATATTTAATGCTGGAATCTTTTTTAAAAACATATCTCTTAATTGTTTACCTTCGGCTGCTGACTTATTCATTGTCTCACCAATTCTTTTAGCACCACCACCATATAAAAATGTGTAAATAAATTTCTTTGCTAATGGTCTTTGATTTGCTTTAAGTTCTAATGCTTGTAATGTCCTGGTATGTATATCTCCATTAACAACATCATTTGCATATTCACCATCATCATATGGATGCATGTAATGGCCTAACATTCTTAATTCAAGTTGTGACATATCAGCACCAACTAAAAGATACCCTTCTTTTGCTCGGAAAAGTTCTCTGCATTTATCTCCATACTCTGCATGAACACCTACAACTTGTGCCAGGTTTGGATTAGCATGGGTTGCTCTTCCAGTGACTGCTCCATTTGTATTGATCGTACTGTAGATCCTTCCTTTGTTTTCTAATTTTAACCAGGCATTATTTCCTTCTGCTAGTTGCCCTAATCTTTTTTGGATCATAAACATCCTGGCCAAAAACTTAGCCTCACTCCATTCTAATCCAGCTAAAATACTATCATCTACTTTAGGCCTACCATCAGGTGTAAACTCTGTAGGTATCCATCCTCGTTGTGCTTTTAATCTCATTGCTATGTGATCTCTAGAATTAGGATTGAAGTCTACAGTTTTTCTTTTTATAAATGGTTTACCCTTTATGTATCCTCTAGTTTTATTATTTACTTTAGGTATAAATTCTTCTTCCTCTACCCAAGGTGGGAAATATTCTGATAATTGTTTTTCTAATTTAGATCGTTCATCAGATAGTTCACTATATAATTCTCTACCTTTCGTAGTATCAAATTCAATACCACTTGTCATCATGCTTACACATGCATCTTGGACATTGTGTTCAAGATCTAATGCCTCTTTAGAATAATCTTTTTCTAAAATCTTTTTATATAAAATATGAGTTACTTCGACATCTAAAATACAATACTCTAACATCTCTTCAGTAAACACATCCCACTCATTAGGTGGTTTGCCTTTATTTAATTTTAATCTATAACCCCAGGCCTCTAAACTTTGGCGGCCTACTAATTTTTGTGGGTATCCTGTATGAATATTTTTATAATCATATTCTTTTATGTGTGACCAAATTAATCTTGCAGCAATTAATGTATCAAATAATTCAGCCTGGGTTTTTATGTTTGTTATTTTTTCTATAACTTTACAATCGAAGGCCATAACATTGTGGCCAATTATAAGTTCTGCTTTTTGATAAAGATCTAAACATTGATCGAGATCAGTATAGATCTCATTAGTTTCTATATCCTTCATAACTATGCAATGAATCTTAGTAACCTTATCTAAAAAATTATCACATTCTAAATCTAATATGTATTTCATTACTCCCTCAATGTATGTTTTTTATTTCAAAAAAAATATTAATATCATCTCGTTCTTCATATATAGTCCATAACCTTAATGATACTTCTTCCATTTCTATTTCATCTCTAACTGATATCGTTACCATTTTTTTCCCATGTACTTCAATTTGTGTAATGGCACCTCTGCATAAATATCTAATGTAATCTTCATATGTTTCAAATTCTTTATCATAATTCATTTAATAACTCGGTTAATCTACCGGTAGTAGAATTGTACTTTAATCGACAAGCCACTCCTGTTTCTCCACTGAATCTATTTTTTAAAACTCTTACTGTTGTTTGATTGTTTTTATCAGTTGATTGTTGATTTCTTTCCAGGCCTATAACCATATCTGATAACTGTGCGATACCGGCTGATCCTCTAAGTTGTGATAAAGATGTTGATGCACCTTCCTCATGACCTCGTTCATTGGCCGGTCTTTTTAAATGACTTACTAAGATTAATCCAGCACCTGTCTCTTCGACTAAGGATCTTAATCCTGTCATTGCATTATCTATAGATCTTCTTTCATCACCATCTTTCAGGCCTGATACTACGATTGAGATATGATCTAATACAATATATTCACATCCCATTGCTTTGATTAAGTATCTAACTTTAGAAATTAAATTATTATATTCCAGGGATCCAAAGTGATTATAAAAAAGTACATTGTTATTCTTAAATAATTTATCAAATGATTGTGCAACTTTTTTCTTATCTATTTCAGCAGCAATATGTAATGGTGTATTCATATCCAGGCTGACTAAACCTTCCGCAGTCTTTCTTAAATTTTCTTCGAGTGCAATGTAGCCTATCTTTTTATTTTCTTTAATTAAATGATATGCTAACTCTCTGCAAAACTGAGACTTGCCTATTCCAGTTCCAGCAGTGACTGTAAGAAGTTCACCCTTCCTTAATCCATGAGTAAGAATATTTATAGATTTGAATGGGTAAGATATAGAATCTACTTTTGGTTTATTACAAACATCATCCAGTAGATCATATGCATCTACAATACCATCCGGTCTATAGATCTTTGCATCCCATAAACAGTCTAATAATTCTTTAGTCTTATTAGCTACTAACATTTCATTAGCATCTTTCATTGGTAGTCTAGTAATCATTGCTTTACCAGGCTCAAACAATTCTGCTACTGATCTTGCAGCTTTTAGTCCTGGATCATCTTGATCAAAACAAATTACTACTTCCTCAAATCCTGATAGAAATTCTAATGATCTAGAAATATCTCTGACTGCTGCATTAGCACCATTTTTTAATGATACTACTGGCCACTTATTACCATATACCTGGGAGATTGATAGACAATCTATCTCACCTTCAGTGATCGTAATTCTTTTTCCTTTAGATCTATATAAATGCTCACCATATAAACCAACAGATTTAGAATCTCCAATCCATGAAAATCTTTTATCTTTAAATCTTAATTTGCATGTGCCTTTATCATAAGTAGCTACATGTACTAACTCACCTTTGAATGATCCAATTTTGTATCCATATTTTTTACAAGTTTCTAATGTAAGTGATCTAGATTTTATTGCTTTATATTCTAGATCATCAACCTGTTCATTTGTTTGATAAACTTCATTATCATCAACTGATTTCATATCACCTTCTCCCTTCTCCCTGTATCCACATCCGAAACAATATGCATGTCCATCTGAATACCTGGCCAAATTATCTTTGGATCCGCAGCTCGGACATGATTCATGAGTAACAAATGTGCTATCTTCCTGGTTCATATTTTTTCTATGTTTGTATTATTTTTTATTGTTAATGACATTCCATATTTATCTTTGAGTTTCACAATTAATTTTTTTAATGCCGCACTTTGTAAAGTTGAAAAATTATCTTTACCAATAACTAAAACTGATAGTGTTGTTTGATCAGTATTAAAACCAATAGCATCTTCTGATCTACCAGGATTAACTTTCCCATCTAGAGTAATAATGAAATGATCTTTGTGTCCTAGTATTCCTTTATGACTATTCTGTGCATGGATCTGTTGGACTGTTACATCCAAATGATCAGGTGTATTACTAGAATCAATCTGTATCGTTTTAGTTTTTAATCTTTTCTTTAGGCCTACTTTTTTCTTTAAGCCATGTCGTTGGTATTGTTTGTTTTGCATATAAAAATCCTTTTGATTCACACCACATTGCATATGTAGTCTTGCTTGTTTTACTGATCTTCTGATTTGGATTAGAAAATACAAATCTAATATCAAGATCAGGATTTTGTTTCTTTACTAATAAATGTTTTTGCCTGTCCTTGGTTAAAAATCTTCCTTTAGTTTCTATAATAATTTTATTGGGTAAAATAAAATCCGGTGTGTAGCGGTGCATTTTAGAAGGCCTAATAAATTTAATTATTAATGTTTCATATTCAAATGAAACACCTAGCTGATCCAGTTGATCAGCTACATGTTCCTCTAGTCCTGATCTAAACTTATAAGAAGTCGTTGTCTGTTTTTTCTTTTTGCTCACTTGATTTTTCCTCTGCTGCAAAAGTTAGATCTTCTTGGCTATGTTCATAACCTTTCTCTTCTTTGAAACCTAATTTACTAATATCAGGTTCAGCAGAATCTTGGAGTTCAATTACTTGGACACCTACAAGTTTGAGTGAGACACCTATATTCCCACCTACATTGTATGTAAATAAATCAAATGCTACTTTAACCCTAGATCCACCAAATACTGTTATGTTATCTCCATTGTTATCTAGCATTGGTTTACCTTTAGCATCTACAACTATTGGCCTGAAAGGTTTACCACCCAACAATCCATATTGTTTGATCTTAAACATAACTTTACCTTGCGGTATTATTTTATTTTTATCTTTAGGATCACCATGTGCTACATAAGGTTTATCATTCAATGATAATTTTTTACCTTCTGTATTTTCAATTAATGTTTGATATTCACTAATTGTTTTATCTATTATTTTAGCTAATGGTTTTGCATCTTCAGTATCTACAAAAACATTACAACTATAACTACCACCTTTATCAGATTGAAATTTGACATCAGGTTTTGATAACCAGGGATAGTATGCTACTCCTTCAGGTGTAGTCTCTCTTCTATATTTTGCCATTGGCATTGCTCCATTGTTATTATTAGCATTACACGAGTGGATAGCTGAACAAAAAAAAATTAACAGAAAAAGTATTTAGCTTTTCTTATTTCTTCCAGGTTCAAATTTCCCTTCTCAGGTAATGGTGGTATCTTGGTGTGTTCTTTTTCGGGTAACAATTTGATCAGTTGATCTCTCAACATTTCTAATGGATCATTGCTACCATATAATTCTAAAAATGCTGCTCTCGCAGATTCACCCATTGCATCTACATCACATGCATGAGTTCCATAACTATCATGTACCATTGCAAAACTCGTAACACCTTTGGATCTTGCATGATCTATACATAAATATAAACATGTAGCATCCAGGCTATGTATTAAATTTGCACTAATACCATTTGCTTGTTTTCTTTTATTGATCTTATCTGTTGTAGATCTAACTCTTATTCTTCCCATCATTTTAGTTCTAACAACAAGATCAGTTGTATCGTAATATGCTTGTCTGATCGGAAAGCCTAATGGTGTTTCCCATTCTACTGGTGCATTAAGTTTAGCAATAAGTTTTGCAACTTCCTGTAACCAGGCCATTGCCTCTCTAGCTTTACTTACAGTATCACCTATAGAATCATAGATCAGATAACCTAAATATTTACAGGCCTCACCACGATTATCGAAAGGCATGTGTTCACCTTTAGCTACACGATCTGATAAATATTCATCAATAAATTCTACTGATGAGAATCTCGTACCACCATATGGTAATACCATGACTGATCTCTTTGTCGCCTTACGATTAATTCCAAATTCTAACCATTGTTGTGCTAATAGATCATTACTTTGTTTTAATTTTTCTATAACTTTATCGCATACGATTTGATAAATATCTTCCGGTGTTTGTGTATCTGTGAGATTAGTTGCAATCCCACCATCATCATCTCTCAGCATTGCACTAAAGTGCTGAAGGCCATTACAAGATCCATCTACATGTATTGGTAAATTAGATTCATATTCCAGGCCATGTTGTTTGACTTTATCGTATTCAAAACATGCGGCCAAAAACTGAAATGGTTTATCAGCATGGATCCAAGATCTATCCTGATGCGGATCTTGGCTGCAACTCATGATCATAGTATGATTATCTTCAACCCACTTGATCCTATCATCCAGGCTGACTTTATCGTATCCATAACAATTAGCCATATGTATGCATAACCATTTAAAACCATCTGCACCTATTGGTTTCTTTTCAGAAAATTTTAATAATGATTTAGCAAGATCATTACCCTGGGGATTTAAAAATGCCGGTACATAATACAACCTGGATCTAAAATCCAAGTTACATGGAAATCCTATTTGATCAAAGTCCATATACTCCCTTGCTACATGTAAGATCTTAGATGTTTGTAATCTTTTTGATTTAAGTTTTGCATTAAGTGTGTGAATGATCGTAGCCTCTGATTTCCATTTGCTCAATGCTTTTGGATTTGTATTTATATCATGAGGTTTGTTTGGTAAATCCATATGTGCTTTTGTAACTATTGGAGATCCCTGATTAAATTTATCATCATCATAAATAGTCTCAGCTACATATAAAATATCTTTATTGATTTTATACATTGTACTTTGTACTGCATTGATACCATCTATCACACCAGGCATATCAGCAAGTTCAACTTCTTTTAAATAATTTCTATGTGATGTAATGTTATGTCCTGTCACTAACATAATTGGCCTGATCTTATCATGTATATATCCACCACCCTCTGACATTCCAGGTTCCCACTTCTTTGGTATGATCACTGTGGGTAGATATTCAGGATCTAAATATTCATTAAAGTCATTACATTTCTTGATCCAGTCCAACACTTTTTCAGTTGGACATATATAATATTCTGATCTTTTTACTTTTCCTTTCCTGGTGATCACTAATTCTAATCTACAAAAATTGGTAGATGTAATAAACAGATCTAACAATGTGCTACCAACATGGCATTTTTCTGTGACTGTCCAATGTTTCCACTCAAACCCTGATCGTTGTGATTGTTTTAATTGTTTGAACCTTCTGTATTCATAATTGCTTGATCTTTTATTAAGATCTTTTTCTACAGTTTTGAATAGTTTTTTATTGTACTCTTCGTATGATCTAAAATAAGCCTCATCTTCAATCTTACTGGCCAACTGTATAGCAAATCCTGTTCTCTTTTTTCTAAATGAAATGCCATCTATAATTCTTTTTGTAGCGATCACTGCAAGTGTCCTGGAATCTATGCCTTCAACTAATTTTTTAGCTATCGGTGTTGCACCTGATGTAGATCCATTAAGGCCGAGTTCAATATTGATAGCCTGTTCAAAATTATCAATACTACTTTTTAATAGTTTCTTCCCATAGATCGTTAGACTTTCATTTCCTGATCCCTTGGATTTCTGAGTTTTGGTATAGTATCTGTCTGATCCTTTATGGATCATTCTCTCTTCTAGTTTAAGTTCTTGTTGGAAAAGTTCCTGAATGTCACCTTTAGTTGTCACCATTTCTATACTCCCACTGGATCTTATACACCAGTGTATTGTTGGTTCGTATAGTAAGGTTATTATGAGTAGCGACTAGTCTTGCTACAGTGTATTAGTCTATATGTGTGATTTTAAGTCTACCGCACACATAATAACCTACTAATTCTCTCATTTTATTCTTACGATATTACCTACTTGATACATAATTGTCACTCTTTATGTCACCACTTATGTTTTCAAGTACATTCCTACCTTGAATAAAATTCCGATCATCTAAATGTGCATATCGTAAAGTCATATTAATTGTTTTATGGCCTAACCATTTTTGCACTACTTGTATATTGATCCCTCGTTGCACTAATCTACTCGCACATGTATGTCTAGTGCAATGAAAAGTGAATTGCGGATCATCAGCATATCCCATTTTGATCCTGGCATAATCCCAGGCATCTCTCTTATACCTTTCAGTAATATTATTGAATGGTAAATTGCCTCTCTTAACTAAAATTTCCATAGATCGTTTGGTTAATGGAATAGTTCTTACTGTGTCATTTTTAGTGGCCTGACAAGTTAATCTATCACCATCAAGATCACGATTAAGATTGATCCTTAAAAGTTCTGAATACCTAAAACCTGTATCACATGCAACAGTGATCAGATCTACCATACTATGATGATTACCTGATCTTAAAATTTTACACATAAGTTCCTGTTCTTCTTCTTTTAAGAATCTATAATTACCTGATCCTTCTTTAAACCAGTTGATCTCAGGTTTTTCTTTTATATAACCCTTCTTCAATGCATACGAACAGATCTTACTGATCACTGCTTGTTTTCTGTTGATCGTAGAATCAGTATTACCTCTAGATCTCCAAAGTTCGATCATTTGATCTACAAGATCTTCATCTAGATCAGTAATTTTTAGATCCTGGCCAAGATCCAATAACACATTGGATGCTTTTTGTATCTCTCTCATACTGTTGATGTTTTTCTTGATCTTAGAAAATATAGATCCTACTGTGATCTGTGTTCTTTGTGCATCAATGATTGAGATCAGTTGATTAAATGATTTACCGATCTTCAATCCCTGTTGGATCTGCTGCTCTGCAATTAATGCATCAGATCTATCACCTTTGATATTGAACCTATGCCTCTTACCATGGTGACTGATATCTATTTGATATCCTTTATTTCTCTCTCTTATTGACATAATATAGTTACTCCAGCCTGGGTGGTGGAATTGGTATACACACAAGACTTAAAATCTTGCGGTCTCACGACCATGCGGGTTCAAATCCCGCCCTAGGCACACCAATTCCAAATCCAGTTTCATTAGTTTATTGATTTAAAATACCTACAAGATCAGCCATAAACATAGATCCTTTATTTGTTAGATAAACCACTTTCCTTCTTCTTTCTTTTGGATCTTCTCTAGATCCAAGAAGGCCTACACCTTTAGATCTATGTCGATTGATCTTAGAAAAAAATGAAACATTCCTACTAATACTAGCCTGGCTAAGTCCTAATGCCTTACCCATCTCTTGCATTGGTACATCACGATCAGGTGACATTCCAACATATAAAAATGTTTGCATGGTTTGAGCTTGGATCTCGCCATTTAGAGATCTAAACTTATCTATTACCTGGTATACCCTATTACCAGCAGTTTGTATGTTTTGTAATATCATTTTGTTACTCCTTACTTTTATTACTTGTGTGCAATCATTGCACTATGAAAGTAATAAATCTATCTAAATTCTATCATTGTGGTGCAAATCCCTTTTTTGCGGTTTATCTTTTGTATTTTTATGGTAATGGATCACATTCTCATAAAGTAATCCACTACCGACACACAAGATTACACAATATAATAATTTACATTGTTTAATTACAGTCACTATAAGATCATATGATCTCAGCCTACTTATTTTTCTGCGGCTAACCGCATCATCAGTCTGACTGCAAGGCATACTGATAATTCTTTTTTATTCTTTGCTTTTCCTTAATTCTATCTTCAAGATAAATTAAGATTTTACAATCTCTTCTATGATCTATAAGATCGTAAGATAAATTATGCACATCATAAGTATCAACTTTGATATGTAATGCATCTCTCATTTCCATAAGATCATGTACTGATTTTAGATGTTTTATCATCTCACCTATTTTTTCTGTGTTTCGTTCTCTTATTTCCTTATTTGCAATCCGATCTTGGATCCTTGCATTATTTTCATCCATGGTTTTGCTTTTCATATTCCGATTTTGCATTTTACTTATACTCCCTAATTGTTAATTGTTTACTACCTGGATCTGACAGATCTTTTATAATAATTTTGATCCAGGTAGCTCATAGATCCGAAAAAATGAAAAACTAAGAAATTCGGATCCATAATTCATTTATAAGATATTCCTAAGTTGGTGATCCATAGCAAGTCTGAAATTAACTCTAATGGATCTTCTAAAATGTTTATGTGAAATAACAAAAGAATCAAATGGTTGTGTCCAGTCTGCGGCATAATCAGGATCATTAACTTTGATATTCCATATTGGATTACCAATATCATCTAATCCTAAAAATTTACAGATCGCTTTGATTGCTTTATCACCTTTATTTACTGTTACTAATCTAATTTGGCCTAATTGTTTTAAGTTAATCTTTTTCATACTGTTACTCCTGGATCCTGATTGGTTCACCTAAAATATCTTCTGCGATATTTTTATCTAAGATCAGAGATCCATCTTCGTAATCTGATTCACGAATAAGGCCGAACAATCTTCTAGCAATAGATCTAGTAGACATATCAACAAGATCCTGAATTCTAGTTCCAACTATCATCCTTCCTGTTTCATAGCCTCTCTCAGCTAATTTAATTTTCAAAAGTGATATAAGTGTTTTTCTATCTGTAATATTTAATTTCATTGTTACTCCTGTGTGTTACGACAGTGCATTAATTACACTGTCTACATGTATTGTAGCATTACAGTGTTTCAGGTGTAAACACCAAAATACCAAAAAACATTACACTCATGTAAAAATAAACTGATAAATACCACTTGAAATGTGGAGTTAAGTAGTATCTACCAGCCATCATGAGGAAATTGTTATTCTCGATCTTCAGATCTTCTAGCTTGATCCATGATCTTAGATTCTCTTTTATAGATCTCTCTCCATAATAGAATCAACCACAATGAAGATTCTAATTTTAAGATCCTGTGATCTATTAGTTTTTCATAGTGTTTTCTCATGATCACTAATTCATCATAAGTACACTCATCTTCCAGGAAAGCGATCATCTGTTTACGATCATTTTCAAGATCAGATACACTATTAAAATCTATTCTATCTTGTCTTTCTTTCATTCTGATCTATCCATGTTTGTGCCTGTCTTTTTAGTTCTTTGAGTTCTTCCCTGTTCTTCTCAGTCCTAATCTTTCTTAAATTGTTAGCGATCTTATGTCTTATTGTTTGTATCGGATCCATCAGATCACCTCATAAGAAATAGCATCATGACAATCCAACATAGACATCAAATGTTTCATGTAAGGATCTGACATGTTCCTGGTCTGTTCATCCAGTGACTTCCAGTCTGTTATGAGATCACATACTGTATGCCTAGCATTACCAATGGCCTCATCTGCATTGATCCCTGAGATCTCAAATAGTTTCTGATCGTTAGGTTTAAAGATCACCTTGCAGATCGATTCCAGGTTAAGTTCCAGTTGCTGCGGTTTAACTATAAGATCTATTGGATCACCATAGCGATCTATCTTGGTTACTTTAGGATCACCATAAGTGTCATCTACGATCCATTGATCATAGTATTTGTTTGTTTTGTTGTTTGTTAATACTTTACTCATATGTAACTACTCCACTATTGAAAACGCTTTGTGTGTCATTACATGTACTTAATTACTAAGTGATTGATATAACTCGAAAAAAACAGAAACACCTACACACAAAAAGACAGGCTAATATCACAAAAAATCGACAAAAAGGTTCGTATAATGTTTTTGATCCTGATCAAGTGATATCATATCCCTCTACACACCGCAGAAACATTGGCCTGTAGACATTTCTTGTCACTGGCTGGTGACATTATACCCACCCCCCCTGGCATAACTTTGATGGGGGAAGATCCGGCCGAGCCTATTGCATTACCCTTTCACATTTTTTTATGAAATATTAGGTTGTTGTTTTAGCCAGTCTGATAGTTCAGATCTGTAGATCAACTCAGTAACTCCATTGGCCAGGGTATTAACTAAGATCTCTTCAGAAGTTTTATCATCACATTCAGATATAGAATATATGTGATGTAAGATCTCATGTATCACTAGATTAGCTGCATCAACACCACCGGTATTAATGATCTCTTGATCTAGATAGATCTTGTAAGGCACAGATCCAATGTAACATCCTTGCTGCTCACCGATCTCTTTAGTGATCTCAGAATCCACCAGGATCAGTTGGATCTTAGTGAAACCTAAAGTCACACTTCCTGGAAACTTGGCATTAGATCTTTGTCTCATTACCAGGCCACCAATAGTAACCCTATGATCACTAGAATAATTAACTCAAATATACTGATCTCAGGTCTAAGATAAGTAGTTCTTATCTTGTGTAGTAGATCAGGTCTATAGTTTATAGCTAATGCTATAAGACATGTAAGTAGTATTAGTGTAGTTATCATATTGTGCCATAAGATCTAGGTGTACCATAGATACTCAGAGAGTGACTAGGTGGAGTAAAGATATCTAAGATACACCCATGGTTATCTCTCAGTTACCTATAGTTACCTATAGTTACACTAAGAGTTATGACTTCTATCTCATCCACCCTTGCACCTTTCCTTAACAGGTACCTATTAAATTACTATAGGTTTGCAAGGCTCTAATATTTTGATAGAAGGAATTAGTTAATCCAGTTATTTTTAACCTTACGACCAATCGTATGATCCATAAAATTATCTAGTTCTTTTTTTAGTCTCTCTTCTTTAGCAGAATCTAATGCCTCATCAACATCTCTTCCTATGGCCTCATTCCATACCTGGACTGCCATTGCTAATACATCTATTTGATCATCATGTCTTAGGCATCCTTTAACCTTAGTTAGCCTGGACATTTGATAAAATAATTGGTGATCTCTTTCAAGATCAAAATCTCTATATATGAGTTCCTGGTTGACTACCAATCTGTGTTGGTTCATTACAGGCTCTAGAGTGTCTATAATCCGCTTTTCTTTTTGGACTGATGATCTTACCTCAGATAATGTAACAGGGTAAATTCGAGCTAATATAGGCTCTAATAGCCTATTGAACATTCCATCACCAAAGTTACTCTCTACGACTATCTCTTTGACATCCTGGGATTTAGCAGCTAGTGCTAGATCTGTTAGTGTCTTTTCATCATAGCCGCCATCAAAAGATCCTAGATCAGTAAGATACAAGATCCCATTGAGCATCTTTACGATTGCATATGCAGTCTTATCTTTACCTCTACCAGCCGGATCTATAGCCATAACAGATCCCTCGAATGGATAATATTCACTACTGAAATGCATTGGTGCTACATAGTAGTCACCTTTAAGGCCTACATTAGGTAGTTCAGGATCTAATGCTTTGATCTGATCAATACCACTCGCCCACTGTACTTTCCCTGGAGCCTCTTCCCAGGAATCAATCCCTGACATGATCATTAGATCATTTAGTTTTAATGGATACATATCAACATCTGATAAAGTTGTATCC
>MDTB01187973.1_pt1 | contig 14129 bp, 12 predicted proteins | sample 811161 | NCBI WGS metagenome assembly MDTB01 (sample SAMN05326650, study PRJNA326480) | marine metagenome | isolation source: seawater | place: Mediterranean Sea | collected 2009
CCAGCCTCTAGCCTCTAGCCTCTAGCCCAAGACTCTTTTTTTTTTGGGCCTTCGCACTCGGTGCCGGGAATCCGCATGATCTCATTCACCCTATGCTGCTCGACCCGCAGCAGCAACACCGCATCAGCAACCCTGACACCAACCGGAGCCAGAGCGACTTAGGCGCCCAAGATTCTTTTCACTGGCCTCTCAAAATGGGGTCAAATTCTGATTCAGCGACGTTGGGTCATACCCAACCGTTTTCTCCCAAGACCTTTAGAGCGGTACTAGGCCCAAATGTCGAGCAGGCGTTTTGAGCCTGGCAGATCAATCGGCAGAACTTTTTTCGAAGCAATGATGCCGGCGCCTGGGTCACGATCTGCGCCCTGTTGCAGTCCGGAGGGATGCTCCGAGAAATCTTCAGCCGCTTGCTGACGATGCTCAGACAAAGATTGGTCGGACACGAATGTACCCTCTAAATTGAGGCCATCATCCTCAAAGCTCTTCTGAAGACGTTGCAAGCTGGCTTCAAGGGCTTCACGTACCGCCGGATTCTTCGCAAAAAACATCAGCGTTGTCTGTTGATCTTCTTGTTTGACCACGACTTCAACAGTCCCCAGGTTCGCTGGGGTGAGTTTTAGTTCAGCAAACTTCAGCGCATCGCGAACCATGAACTTCGCTTGCTGTGCAAGTTCCTGGGCCCAAGCTGGCTGGTGCACAGAACTGAGCAATTGACCTTGCGCGCTGCCACTGGATAACTCGAACCCTGAAGGTAATCTCATGGTGGTTGGCAGCAGTCCGGCCTCTTGGCCCTGGGGACCCGGGAGGTTCAAAAACGGTTGCGCTAAATTCGGCGGCGTCACCGAGTTCACTAACGTCACCGTACTGGCCAACCCAGTGATCCAACTTGCCCGGCCTAGACCCTCAATCGTTGCACCGCGGCGGGTCAGTAACCCCTCCTGAGTTAGGGCCCCATTGTTTGAATCTTGCCTACCTTGAATCATCGATCCCCGCAAAATCGTTGAGCAGTCTCCCACACCTGGCGCTTGCCGGCCCACAACCTGGGGTACAGGACCCAAATTTGAGGTGCTCGGAAGGCTTCTTAAATCTCCAAGACGCTCAGCGATCACGCCTTCAGCCGGAACTTGGCTCCCGCCGCCCAGCCGCATCAACGAGGGATCGGTTGACACACTGTTGAGTCGTTCTGCTCCGGATCTTGACACCCCAGACTGTTCAGAAACCTCCCCCGCACTCAGCGGATTCCCTGGGGCGACCCCGGAGACCGAGGGACCAGCCAGGCTCAGTTGACCTACAGACGACGGGAATGGGCGAGAGTTATTTGGGGATAAGGCCTCGATCCCATTCAGAGGAGGCGTCAATGCTGGGTTCAGAGGCGCCGCTTTGCCAGCAGCCGGCAAACCTTGCCGCTGAGCAGTAACCCCTAGATCGGGAGTCTCCTTTGATGGACTTAGGCCATCAACGCGAGATTGATGCGCGCTGGCCGCCGCTTGGTGGTTGACAGGCTTTCCGTGGGGCGCTTGCCCCGTCCCGGTCTGGAGCTCGCCATGAGCCGGTTCAACAGACGCCGAAATGCCTTTAACTAACTGTTTTTGATCGTTTATTTTTAGGCTCGGATCAGACGCTCGAAGCACCTCTGAGAACGCTGCGGACCCGGACTTGCGATCATTCATATCGATCGCCGCCATTCGCGCTTCAGGCGCAAATAAAGCAACAGCGTTCATATCAATGTCGGTCGCGGCGTTCATGTCTCAGCAATTCTATCGATTATCTGAATGATTGCTGTAGGAATTGCATCTTCTGGGCCAACTTTACATGACCCACGAACTTATCCTTTAAAGCCTCGGCCCTGCGCAGCATCAACCCGATGCTGGGTCAGACGGGCGACCCGACTTGACAACCTTTAAATTCGCATGACTTTCTGTGATGGAAACCCAACCCATCAGGGCGATTGATCGGCCTAATCTCAAGCTCATCGCCTCATCCAGTCGATCTTTCTCGCACCTTCAGCTCGAAAATGCCGTCGTCGCCAATCGCCCGAACCGCTCTTCAACCCCGCGTTGAATCCGCTTTCTAGATTGTGCGTTTTCGCTGGACTGTGACTGATCGGTCACCTGCTGCAGCGCTTCGATTCTTCGATGACTGACCTGCCAAGCCTCGCGGCTGCTATTTAGGTTGGCTTCACAGGTCTTGAGCACCTCCCTTTGTTGAGTAATCGCATCATCGAGCTTTTGCAGAAAACAAGAAAAATCATGATACCGAAATGCCGAGATCCCAGAGCCTCCAGTCTGCTTAAACCGGGTCGCGTATTCATCACGATAGGTAACAAGATTAGCCATCGCGCCCTGCTGTTTTTTCAGGGCATCTTGATCCGCCTTAAACTGACCAATCAAATGTTGGGATTGCTGAGTTTCTATGTCCACCAATTTTTGCATTCTCTGACTACGTTTCATCATGACTCCTCATTCGCCATTCAATCGGTGCTGCTCAACATCAGGCTAACGCCGCCTAGATCTGTGATTCTGGAGCACCCGGCTCTTCTAAATACGGCATCAGTGCATTCAGCGCTGCTACACTTTCTTCAAGAGAAAAATGCTCCTCTAACCCTTGCTGGATAAATCCGCGCAGCGCAGCATAGGCGGCGATCGCCGCGTCAATTCTTGGGTCACTGCCCTCGACATAGGCCCCCACACTGATCAGGTCTCGACTCTGCTCATAGGTCGCGCTCAAGGTTCTAAAACGCTGCGCCAGTCGTTGTTGATCACTTGGCGTAATCTGAGTCATCAAACGGCTCACCGAAGCCTCAAGATCAATCGCAGGGTAGAGACCGGACTCTGCTAACTGACGTGAAAGCATGATGTGCCCATCCAAAATCGCTCGGCTGGCGTCGGCAACCGGGTCCTCGTTGTCATCACCTTCAACCAAGATCGTATAAATGGCGGTAATTGATCCTCCTGCACCACCCATACCAGCGCGTTCAACCAACTGCGGCAACTTTGCAAAGACCGAGGGCGGAAATCCACGTGATACTGGCAATTCACCAATCGACAATGCGATTTCACGCTGGGCCTGAGCAAACCGCGTCAGCGAATCCATCAGGAGTAAAACGTTCTGACCTTGATCTCTAAAATACTCGGCGATGGCGGTTGCCCGCAGGGCGCCGTGAACCCGCATCAAAGGCGCCGAATCAGCGGGGGTTGCAACGATTACAGCGCGTTTAAGCCCAGCTTCTCCCAACGTATGCTGGATAAACTCCTGGACCTCTCGGCCACGTTCACCAATAAGGCCAACCACCACCACATCGGCTTCGGCATAACGCGTCATTAGGCCAAGTAGCGTACTTTTGCCCACTCCGCTGCCCGCAAATAGTCCCATTCGCTGGCCTCGCCCCACGGTCAGCAGCGCATTTACGGCCTTAATGCCGACATCAAAAGGGGCTGCAATAGGTTTGCGGGTAAGGGGATTAATCTGTTGACCTTGCAGCGGTTGCAAGGTTTCGCTGAAAATCATGCCTTTGTCGTCCAAGGGCGCTCCAGCCCCATCGATTACGCGACCCAACAATCCCGGGCCTACGCCAACACCGTCGTTCTGTGGCAGGGGGATGACCCGTGCATTCGGGGTCAGGCCTCGACCATCACCGATCGGCATGAGATACAACTTAGCATCGGAAAAACCAACCACCTCGGCATCGACGGCGGGTCCCGTATCGGGGACGATGCGGCATCGGCTACCCATCGCGGCTTGACAGCCCACCGCCTCAAAGGTCAACCCAACCATACGCACGAGGCGCCCCTCAAGTACCGGCGGCGATGCTTTTAAATGCGCCCCGAGCTGGGTCACCTTGGCGGCGAGCGATGCTGACCGGGACCGTGTTTGGGTAGTTGCCTCACTCATTGGGCAGATCACTCAAAGCGCGCTTGACCATTTCTTTGGCCAGGCGGGTCAAATCTGCGCTGAGGTGAGAATCCCGGCCTTGCAGTCTGCAATCGCCTCGGTCTAGCGAGGGCTCATCGTGTAAAGGCCAATTTTTCGCCGGATGCTCAGCGGGCAGGCTTTCAATATGGGCGCCCACCAGGGCACGATCCTGGGGGTTAAGAAAAATTTTGGGCGGGTGCTGAATCGACGGCAACGCTTCGCTGATGCGCTGAACATGGTGAAAGAGATTTTCAGGATCACTCGTGATCGCAGAGCGGGCCAGTTCCGCGCCCACCAACGCTGCAAGCTGCGCAACCTCTCGGGCAAGATGCTCATCCATTTGAAGCAAGGGTTGATCGATACCGACCAGCAGCGCCAAAAACTCATCGGCACGGTCTTTTGTTAATGCAAGCCCGGCCGCTTCGCCGTCTTCCTGGCCTTTCGTGAACCCTTCTTGATAAGCAGATTCCTGAAGCGCCTCTATGGCTTTCGCATCCATCACTTGCGCCTTTGGACCCGTTAATTCGGGAGCCTGCCAAGATTCAAAAGCAACCAACGTCGAATCAGACATATTCATCGTCTCCTTTGCCGCCCAAGACGATGGTGCCTTCAGCACCTAGGTTGATCGCGATCTGTAGGATTTCTTTCTGCACGTCCTCAACCTCGCTCAGCCTCACGGGGCCCTTGAGCTCAAGGTCTTCAAGCAACATCTCAGAGGCTCGGCTCGACATATTGCCGATAATCTTGGTTTTTATTTCTTCTGAGGCGCCTTTGAGCGCAATCACTAATTTGTCGTTGGCAACACTTTGCAGCAACGTCTGCATATCCCGATCGCTGATGCTTAACAGATTGTCGAAGATGAACATCAAATCACGGATACTGTTTCCCATGTCCTCGTCTTCCTCAGTGATCCGATCTAAGACCTCGGCTTCGACATTGGAATCTAGGTAACCGATGATCCCCGCTGCGATCTTCATCCCTTCGACCTTGGCGGGCTGAACCGGCGCTGCTTCAACCACCTGTCTCTGCAGCAAATCATCAAGTTCAGCGAGGGCTGCAGGATGAATTTCATCCAAATTGGCAATTCGCATCATAATGTCCGGGATCCCCTCAACCGGGAGGAACGACAACACCTCGGCGGCGTGATTATCATCCAAAGAGCTCAAAACAATGGCGCAAATCTGAGGGTGTTCGTGCTTTAAAATCAGCCCCACTGATTCGGCGTCCATCCATTTGAGGGTATCCATGCCCTTAAAATCTTTTCCTTGAAGGATTCGATTGGCCATTCGGTTGCCTTTGGTTTCGCCCAAGGCACGGTTCAACGTCGAGCGTACATAGTTGGCAGGATCCGCCCCAACTGCGTTGCCTGAGTTCAAATTCTCCAAAAAGGTCCCGACGACGCTTGTGAGGCTTTCGGTCGAAACCGCGGTCAGTTCGGCCATAGCCTGGCCCACGCTTTGGACTTCTCGTGGCTCCATATGTTTAAGTACATTGGCCGCTGCATCTTCACCGAGACTCAATAAAAAAACCGCAGCTCGCTTTGCACCATCTAACTCTTCGCTACTATCAGCCATCTGAAGCCACCCAATCTTTTAATACACCCGCTACTCGGGCTGGATCTTCTTGAACCACCGCTCGAGCACGCCCGAGCTGCTGGTCATAACTTTGCTGGGGCATACCACCAGGGGCGCCGCCCATCTGAGCAGGATACTGCCCTCCAGCCAGAGCCATCGGCTGGCCTTGAGCGTCATAGGCGACGCCTTCGGGGGGCACATACCTAGGCTGCGCGCTAGCAACAACTGCTTCGGCACTGGCGCTAACCAAACTCTTGAGCATTGGGCGCAAAACTCCAAAGATCAACGCCAGCAGCGCTAAGAAACCTAACGCCATTTGGAAGGCCCCGGTGTAATCCGACAATGTATCCATAAAGCCAAGAGGCTCAGGATCTTCCGTTTTGATCGTAAAGAATTGCGCCGATGTAATGCTGACTGAGTCGCCGCGGTTGGCGTCAAAACCAATCGCCTCGCGCACAACCTGCTCAATTTGAGCAATCTCAGCAGGCGGCACTGGACGATTCTCAGTTGTAGTTGCGCCTTCTTCCGGCGCTTCAGCGCCTTCCGCAGCGGCCACCGCCACCTCTTCTTCTCGGTAATTCAGAACCACCGCAACCGACAACCGATCGATCTGTCCACCGGAGTCCTTGATATGACTGATGGTCCGGTCGACTTCGTAATTTCGCGTTGAGCGTCTAGATGACGATCCGGCCTGGTCCCCTTCTGCGCCGGCTTGGGGCTCTGGAGGTGCCGCTGCAAGCGCGCCTACAACGCCCCCCGCCTCCGGCTGATTGGAGGTGTCTTCAGAAATCTGTTCGCTACGAAGCGCAGAGCCTTCCTGACCAAACTGCTCAACGGTTCTTTCTTCGGCGGTATGATCAATAGAAGCGGTGACTTGGACTCTTAAATTATCGGCGCCGTAGAGCGGAGATAACAGCCGAAGTACGCGCTCCGTATAACTGTTTTCGATCTGATGCGTGAACCGTAACTGCTCGTTGCTCATTTGCATTTCTGCAGAACCGCCTTGCCCGGACAGCAAGCGACCTTTTTGATCGATCAATGTCACATTGTCGGGATCAAGATCAGCCACACTCGATGCAACAAGATAGACGATCCCTGCGATTTGCGATTCGTTTAGCGAGCGGCCTTGGGCGACGCTGACCACAATCGAAGCATTGGCTTCGGACCGATTGCGAATAAATGCAGATTTACGGGGTATCGCCAGATGCACCCGGGCCGCTTTTACGATGTCCAAGGACGCGATCGAGCGTTGAAGTTCTTCGGCAATCGCCTGGTTATAACGCGCTCCTTCCATAAAGGCGCTGGTTCCGATCGACTGATCGTCATAGAGCATGGCAAGGCCACGGTCTGAACTACTGGGCAGGCCACTGCTAGCCAAACGAATGCGCACTTCATGAATCTCTGATGCCGCAACGGAAATGATGCCTGAGGCTGCATCATACTTATAAGGCGTATTGGACTGCTCCAGTTGATTGATGACCTGAGAAGCGTCCATTTCTGACAAATTGCCGTACAGCGGAGCGTAGTTTGGCGTTTGCGCCCAAAAAATAATGCTGACGCCAAGGGCAATACTCGCTGCAATCCCAAACATCAGCCCCAATTGCCGGAGGACCGGCATTTGAGAAACGGCATTGAACTGTTGAAAGGCTTTTGTAGGTTCTAAAACGGCCATGGTGTTTTTCCTAACTCAAAATCGAGGCTGCAATGCCTAATTATTTATGTCTTTGTCTTTGTTGATGTCTTCGATTTATCGAATCATTTCTATATTAATCGGGTTCTATCGGTTCGGTTCGCTTCATTTCGTTTCGGTCGCTGGTGACGCCATCTGTTTTCAAGTTCACCGCGCACCCTCAATTAAACCGACATACTCATCACTTCCTGATACGCCGACAAGACTTTATTGCGCACTTGAACCACCGCTTCAAACGACAGACTTGCCTTTTGCATCGAGACCATGACATCGCCCAGGTCCACCGACTCATCGCCCGAGGCATAGGACAAAGACATATCTGCAGAGGTCTGCTGGGCGTTCGAGACGGATTGCAGTGAATCCTTCAAAATGTTCGAAAACTGAACATCTCCCTCAATCCGGGTAGAGGGAACCGCCACATCGCCGGTCGCCGCAACCTTCACCGCTCGCATCTGATCTAAGACTGCACTGATTTCCATGCTCATACTCTAGCTTCTCTCTTTCCAAACTTTCGCATTCACGGCGTAATCGCCTCGCTGATGTATATCCCATCAAGCCGGTAAGGCAATGCCCATCTCTTTAAAACGCGCCAACTTATAGCGCAGGGTTCTCGGACTAATACCCAGCCGGGCTGCGGTTTCCTTTCGGCTGCCGCGCTCAACTTTCAGCGCATCAAGAATCATGGCCTGCTCTCGGGCCTTGAGTCCCGACCCTAGAGCAGGCGCCTTCAAACAGGCCGACGTATCCAAAGGCTCTTGAGCGACGACCTCATTCTGGCTGACCTCCCCCGCTCCGGTCAAACTCTCAAAATGAAGGGTGTGTTCATCAATGATTAAGCCTTGACGTAAAATCAGGGCCCGCTGAATCACGTTCTCGAGCTCCCGGACGTTGCCCGGCCACGGGTGTTCACTCAGTTTAAGCAGCGCGCCTTCACTAAGGCTTATTCCATGGCCGGGTGCATACTGGTTTAAAAAATGAACTGCAAGGGGCGCTACATCCCCCGCACGATCTCGTAGCGCCGGTAAATATAGGGGGAAAACATTCAATCGATAAAATAAATCTTCACGAAACCGCTGGCCCGCGACTTCTTCTTTAAGGTTTCGATTGGTGGTGGCAAGAACCCGCACATCCAGAGCAATCGATTTACTCGAGCCCAGGCGCTCAACCACCCGCTCCTGCAAGACCCGCAGCAATTTCGCTTGTAGGGATAAATCCATTTCGGAGATTTCATCGAGGAGGAGTGTGCCGCCGTTCGCCTGCTCAAACTTACCCGCGCTGGCTTGAATCGCACCGGTGTACGCGCCCTTCTCGTAACCAAAAAGCACCGCCTCGAGCATGTTCTCTGGGATGGCTGCACAATTGATTGCGATAAACGGCCCTTCAGCCCGATGTGAGTGGTCGTGGATAAGCCGCGCAAAGACTTCTTTTCCGCTGCCGGATTCGCCGCTGATCATAACCGTTGCATCCGAAAGCGCGACCTTGTGCGCCATCTCGACTAACGCTTGGGTTCGGCTGTCCTCGGCGATTACGCCATCTTCGTTCCCTTGAGGCCGAACCAGACGATCCATCAGTGCAATCAACACATCACCCTCGAAGGGTTTCACTAGATAGTCAGCAGCACCATTTTGAATGGCTTCAACGGCTTGCGTGACCTCAGCAAACGCGGTCATCAATACCACTGGGATCTCTGGCCAATTGCGCTTGATCTCGCTAAGCAATTGTTGCCCGCCCATTTCGGGCATCTCCACATCGGTGAGCACAAGATCAATGCTGGATTGACCGTAGAGCACCGCTAGGGCTTCTATACCATTCACCGTTGATAGGGTATTGAATTCAGCGAAACCGAGCGCATCGCAAATCGCTTCCCTAAGGGTTGCATCGTCTTCGACGACGAGCACAGTGGGCTGGGTGTTTTCCATCATTCTCTCCAAATCAACTTTGCAGCGCCGGTGCGGACGTCTGTAATTGAGGCCCGGCGGAACTTCGCTGTAACCTCTCCCTCGGCAAGGTCAAAATAAATCGTGCGCCACCGACATGATTTTCCGCGACCAGTGCCGCATCATGATTCCGAGCGATCATGGCGCACAGCGCGAGACCTAATCCGGTACCCCCGGATCGGGTCGTGTAATAGGGGTCAAAAATACGCTCGAGGAGCGCGGGATCAATGCCAGGGCCATTATCTTCAATGGCGATACACAGACCTTCAGCGCTGTATTCGGCGTGGACGTGGACCTGCTCTGGCCCGGCAATTTGAACAGCGTTCTCAGCAATGGCAACCAGCGCTGAAAGAAGCGCGTCCTGATTGCCGGCAATAACAACATCACATTCGGGCCTCGTTTGAGACCAACTCGCGCCGGAGGTTTTCAATACAGGCGCCATTGAGATCTCCAATGCATTCATTAAATCAAAAAGTGAGCATTCACTTACATCTATCTCACCGCCTTTGACAAACTGTAAGCTGTCGTTGATCAACGACTCCATGTGCTGAAGCCGGCCTCTGATTTTCCCAGTAATCTCGGCGCGACCTTTGCCATCAAGACTCGGGCGATCAACCGCACCCAGGTACAAGAGAGATGAGGCCAAGGGCGTTCTGATTTGATGGGCGAGTCTTGCGATCATCTCACCGAGCGCTGATAGGCGCTCGGTGCGGGACCGTTCTTGTTGGGCCTCGAAGGTTTCAGTGACATCGGTGATCAAAACCACCTGATCACCGTAACCATCTTGTAGCTGATTTGAGATGGAGATCCGGCGCCCCGACCGCAGAAGCACCTGGGAGCCATCTCGGCTGACGGATGAGGCGCATTCTCCAATGACACTCAAAAAATCCATATTCAGCAGCGGTTCACCCAACAGATCAATCGCCACCGGATTGGCAAGCTTAATCGTGTGCCGCTGGTCGAGCACCAGAACGCCCCCGGGCAACGCATCGAGTAGCGCGGTCAGACGGTGGGCTAGACTTTCTTTTTCCGTGAGCTCTTGCTGGCGCTCGGCGCGGCTGTTTGATAGCTCCCGGGTTAAATCATCAACCCTGCATTGAAGCTCTCTGTTGGAAGTTTTTAAGTCGGCTTTGAGGCTTGAAACATCATCACCCAGGATCTCATTGAGCTCCAAGGCAGTTGCTTTGCCGGTGAGCGTGTCGCCGCCTGGGAAGGACGCCGTTGTCTCCGCGAGCTCTAGCGGGAGGATGTCTGTTTGATCTATCAGCTCACCCTGAGGCAGAGGCGCACCAAAGCCTGAAACAATGCTCGACTCAAATCGTTGATTAAACTGCATAACCCTGCCATTACTTGCGTTGAATGGCTGGTTATAAGCAAGCAGCATGCCTACTTTTTATTGATATATTTATCAATAAGTTATGAATATTTTGGCAGACAATTGCCTAAAAAAGTCAAAAATTTGACGGGTTAATCCCGCTGAATTCCCAGTTTTTTCATTTTTTCAACGAGGGTTGTGCGCTGGAGGCCAAGGAGCGCGGCCGCCTTGGCTACAACGCCGTTTTCACGGTCCAACGCCTCCTGAATCAGCTGCATCTCCATGCGGGCGATGTGATCTTTCAAATCAACGCCTTCGTCCGGTAGCCTGTCGGGGCTTCCCGCTTGCTCGCTGAGGGCCGACTCTGAGCCAAAACGATACTTTTCGGGCAGTTGCTGCACATCGACCACTTGACCCGCATGTAAAATCGTCAGCCGCTCAACCAAATTCATTAACTCACGAACATTGCCCGGCCACGGGTATTGCTCGAGGCGCTGCACCGCCGCATCGGTCAGGGCCAAGCCATCGGCTTCGGGCAACTGCGTCAGCTGATGCGCGATCAGCAGCGCTATATCTGAGACTCGGTCACGCAACGGCGGCGTTCTGATGGGGAACACATCCAGCCGGTAAAACAGATCCATTCTAAACTTTTGTGCTTCCACCAAGGCTTCAAGGTTCTGATGGGTTGCCGCGATGATCCGCACATCGGCCTTGAGCATAGTGGTGCTGCCCACCCGCTCAAAGGTCCGCTCCTGCAGGACTCTGAGCAACTTGACCTGCATGTCCAGCGGCATGTCGCCGATTTCATCTAAAAACAGCGTGCCCCCTGCGGCCATTTCAAAGCGGCCCTGGCGCGTGGCAATGGCGCCAGTAAAAGCACCCTTCTCATGACCAAAGAGTTCCGATTCTAATAGCTCCGCCGGGATCGCGCCGCAGTTCACGGGCACGAAAGGGCCGCCGGAGCGAGCGGACAACTCATGGATGCTACGAGCAACCAACTCTTTGCCCGTACCAGTTTCACCAACTACCAAGACAGTCGCATCACTGGATGCAACCTGAGCCACCAAGTCACGCATCCCACGCATAGGCCTTGAGTCTCCCAACAAACGAGTATTCAAAATATCGTGCTCTCCCTGGGCCAGTGTATGCTTTCCTTCGCAGTCGATTTTTTGTGCAGCCGGCGCTAATTTTTATCTAATATGAAATAAACAGTTGCTTTGTAAAGCTCTACCGCCTCTCCCTACAAACAGACTACCGCAAACGTTCCCTTCAAAGCCAAATAACTTCGATTGCAACACTACTCTCCTATTCATTTTTGGTCACAACATTGCTAGTGCAAAAAGCCAAAGCATTACAGTTTCTCCGAAAAAAGAGAGACGCTATGTCCTGCAGATTATATACAGACAACATTCTCCTCTCAGCAGTTAAGGCCCAATGGCATTTATTTTTATAATGCAAAACCGGCTCGCATTTTACCTTGTATCCACTGCCTTGATCTTATTTAAATTCCGAAAAAATCGGCTATGGGTAAAATGAGTTTTGCGGAGGAAAATACTTAAAAACAATCGAACCTCAGTTTCAATGTTTTATAGTTGAGACTAGTTCGGGAAAGTTATCCAACCAGTCGCGATATACTTCGACCCTGAATCTAAGACCTCTCCACTATGAGCATGCGTCCATTCCGCAGGCCAAATTAGAGTTAATCCTTTCTGTGGTTTGATGCTTAGGTCGTAATGACTGAAGCGAGTTGAACCTCCCTCCTCAACGTCATTCAAATATGTCATCCAAACTAATACCCTATGCAGATTTTCAAGTCCTGTCCTTTCACTGTGAACTCGCTTGAAATGTTGTCCTGCTTCATACCTTTGTAAATTAAAAGCACCGATCTCCAACTTGTTAGCCAATGAACTCAGGAAGGGCCACTGTTCCAGGTAATCCTTGTAACATTCAAAAAGCTTATCAAAGTACTCAGCAAATATTTCGTTGCCAGGCATTTTGACATCTTTCGGCCGTATCGTAATGTCAACACTGCTCTTGCTATCTTCGTCAATTAAACTTCCAGTAATCCCCTTCCGCTGCAGACGTTGATGCTTCTCAAAATAATCCACCATTTGGTTACATACAGGTTGTTCTATCCTCCATGAACCTATAAACGTAGGGGAACTAACAGAAGCGGGTAAATCGAAACGTTCCATACAATATTATCCCTAGAGAAATGCTAGACCAGTTTCTAAATCTAGAGATATATACCCATTTGCAGATCTGAGCATATCTATCCCCTCCCGATGTCGACTTTTTGACATAAAGGCTTTGCCTAACCCAGCAATAGCTTCATCAAATCCGCCTTTCAAGCTGATTGCTTTTTCAAAATTAATGATGGCTAGGTCAACTTTCCCTTTACTTTGCAGTATCTTACCCAAACCCTCATAGGCTTCAGCATAATCAGGCTGGTTGTCGACAGCCTCCTGAAAACTTTTCTCCGCTCTATCCAGATAGCCCTTCTCACTCAAAAAAGTTCCTAAATTGAGGTGTGCTTCGGCGTAACTAGGATCGACAATCAACGCCTTTTCGCAATATCCTATCGCTCGATCCAGCCTCCCTTGTTCGAGAAACACTACACTAAGATTGTTATAGGCACGCGCAAAGTTGTTATCCAACGTAAGGGCTTTAAAGTAACAAGCCTCGCTCTCTTCCAGACGTCCTAATTGTTGCAACATGACGCCCAAATTATTATGCGCATCAGGGTTATCTGGTTTTATTGCTAGAGCCCCATAGAAACACTGCGAAGCCTCTTCTAACTTTCCAAGTTGATGAAGCACATTTCCTAAATTTAGATGCACGGCCGCATTATCAGGCATTATGGCTAGCGAGCACCGATACGATGTCTCGGAATCCAAAAAACGACCTAGCTTTTCGAGCACAACCCCGAGGTTAAAATTTGCCTCGGCATATTTAGGGCTGAGCGAAACTGCTTGTCGAAAAAAACGCTCCGCAGCCTCAAACTGTCTTTGCTCCAGGAGAACAACTCCAATGTTGTTTATGGCTTCTGGATCGGATTTATCTAACCGAGCAGCGGTTTGAAATGCATCTAGAGACTCATGCAACCTATGAGTCTGCTTATAGACTGCTCCTAAAATTTTCCAGGCCTGTTGTAGACCCGGCCAGTTCTTTACAAGAATCAATGCCTCATGTTCAGCTTCATTCAATTCACCTGCCTGAAATAGCTCGATTAATCGCCTTAACTTGTGTTTGCGTGATCCTAAGGACTTTCTCACCAAGCTTAATTTCTGCTTCAGCTTCGTATAAGTCTCCATGGATAATCCGTTTGATCTAGCCTCCTCGAGCGCAAATTTCGCATCCTTTATGAAACACGCATTGACCAGACACTCAACATAACTCTCCCAGAACTGAGGCACTTTCGGGTATCCTCGTAATGCCTCTCGGAAATAATCTTGAGCCTGCAGTAGCTTATTCTGACTTGAAAGTAATACCCCAAGGTTGTGATTTGCATCCGGATGCCCCGGTATTACATTAAGAATCGCTAGGTAAAGTTGCTCTGCGGAAGAAAGATCACCCTTCTCGTGAGCCTCAACGGCACTTAACAATGCGTTTTCTACAGTTTGCATCCTAAGCTCCCGATAAAATTTAATTTAGCAACATTTACGATGTAAACATCTACGTTACTCGTTAGGTCAAGTAAC
>MDTB01155501.1_pt1 | contig 14128 bp, 12 predicted proteins | sample 811161 | NCBI WGS metagenome assembly MDTB01 (sample SAMN05326650, study PRJNA326480) | marine metagenome | isolation source: seawater | place: Mediterranean Sea | collected 2009
AATTAAATGTAAATTTATGACTTTACTTAAAAAAATTAAAGATAAAAAAGTAAATTTTGAGTTTAATAAAGAATATATAAAGGTTGTAACAAGCAAAATTGCCAATAATGATGCTCTATTTATAACTAATTCATTTAGAGAAATGCACCCAGCTGATGCAGCAGATATAATAGAACATTTAAGTGAAAATGACCGCGAAAATTTAATTAAACTAAATAATTTTAAGATTGACCCTGAAGTGTTTATTGAACTAAATGAATCAATTCAATCCGATATAATTAAATATTTATCTTCAGATTCAGTTGTCACTATTCTGAAAAATTTAGAATCAGACGATGCAATACAAATTTTGGAAAAAATTGATGAAAAAGATAAAAATATTATTTTAAGTTCATTGCCACCAAAAGATAGATTTATACTATTGGAAAGTTTAAGTTACCCAGAAGATTCTGCGGCAAGAATCATGCAGAGAGAATTTACAGCAATTCCAAGTAACTGGTCAGTTGGACAGACGATTGATTATCTTAGAGAAAATAAAGATTTACCTGAGGAATTTCTAGAAATTTTTATTGTAGATAATGAATTTAAGCCAATTGGAACAGTTCCATCATCAAAAGTTTTAAGAACTTCAAGAGAAACAAAAATGATAGACATTATGTCAGAATCACAGCTTTTAATTCCGGTTGATATGGACAAAGAAGAGGTTGGAAATCTTTTCGAAAATTATAATTTAAATTCAGCATGTGTAGTGGATAAAAATAACAAATTGGTAGGTATGATTACAAGCGATGATATTCTCACAGTATTAAAAGAAGAAGCAGAAGAAGATGTTTTAAGATTAGCAGGAGTTGGAAATGAAGAAATTACTGATGGAATTTTTAAAAAAACAAAGAGAAGATTCAATTGGCTTCTTTTAAATTTATTTACCGCAGTTATTGCTTCAATAGTGATTGGTTTTTTTCAGGAAGATATAGAAAAAGTTGTTGCTCTTGCAGTTCTAATGCCAATTGTTGCGTCAATGGGAGGGAATGCTGGTATGCAAACATTAGCAGTCACAATTAGAACCATAGCAACTAACGAACTTACATCAAATAATTTTTCTCAAAATGTTTTAAAAGAATTTTCTATAGGGGTTTTAAATGGATTCATTTTTGCAATAATAAGTGCTATTATAGTCCAAATTTGGTTTAATGACACAACACTTTCATTAATAATATCTATTTCAATGATTCTAAACATGATAGTAGCAGGATTATTTGGAATTCTTGTTCCTGTTACTCTTAAAAAGATGAATATAGATCCTGCTATTGCCTCAAGTGTATTTGTAACAACAATAACAGATGTAATTGGCTTTTTATCGTTTTTAGGAATTGGTGCTTACTTCTTTCTATGAAGTTTAAAAATTATCAATTAATCTTATATTATTTATATAATATGCAATAAATAGCCTAAATTTTTTCTTTTTATTATAAAATTTTAAATTATTCTCGTTTCTTAATTCCAAATAATCAATTTTAATTTTAAATTTTTTTAATAAATTTTTTTTGAATTTATCTATTTCATATAAATTATTTTTTTTATTAATAATTGAAGATTTATATTGATTAAGCATTTTAGCTATTCTACCTGCTATATTTATATATTTATTGGGTAATAATGAATTTCTACTTGATAACGCTACAAAGTTTTTATCTCTTATTGTTTTACATTTTATGATTTTACATCGATGTATCTTTCCTAAATATTTATTAATTAAAAAAAATTGCTGAAAATCTTTTTCTCCTAAAAAAACATATTTAGGTTTTATTATTTTTAAGAATCTATGAACAATTTTTAGAACGCCTTCAAAATGTTTTTTTCTATGTTTAGCGCATAAAATTTTATCAATTTTACTTAATTTAAAATTATTTTTCTTTTTAATTTTTAAAATTTCATTCTTATTAGGTAGATATAAAAAATTTACCTTAAGCTTTTTAAGAACAATTAAATCTTTTTTAATGTTTCTTGGATAATTTACAAAATCATTTTTGTTATTAAATTGTAATGGATTTACAAAAATACTCACTATAGTTTTTTTGGCTTTTTTTTTTGATTCTTTAATTAAAGAAATATGACCTTTATGAATGCTACCCATTGTTGGTACAAATCCCAAACTAGAAACATTCCTTATTGAATTTTCTAAATCACCTATTTTTTTTAAAATTTTCATTTGTAATAAATACAGTTTATAAGTAAAACATTTAAATGATTAAACAAGCAATTATTCCATTGGCTGGATTAGGTACAAGATTACTACCACTAACAAGTGTTTTTGCAAAGGAACTACTCCCCATCAATGGCAAACCTGGTATTGAGTATATACTTGATGAGTGTATTGATGCTGGAATTAAAGAAATTATTTTTATTATTTCTGACAAAAAAAAAATGATAAAAAAATATTTTCACAATGATGCTTTTTTTAAAAAGATAATCAAAAAAAAAAAAGATAGAAGAATTATTGATGAATATAAAAAGATTAGAAAATTTAAAAAGATGATTAAATTTGTCTATCAAAATAAACCTCTTGGTACAGGTGACGCCGTTATGAAAACTAAAAATTTAATAAAAGATGATTATTTTTTAATGTTATTACCTGATGATTTAATTATAAAAAAAAATTGTTGTAAATCAATGATTTCAATTCATAATAAATATAAAGCATCAGTAATGGCAAGTATGAAAGTTGGTAAAAAAACTGTTTCGAGATGGGGAATATTTGGAATTAAAAAAAAGCTTCCAAATAATAATTTTATCATAGCGGATGTAATTGAAAAACCATCCATTAATTCAGCACCTTCAAATAAAGCAGTTATAGGAAGATATATTTTGCCAAAATTAATATTTAAGAAACTTTCTAAACAAAAAAAAGGTAAAGGCGGCGAAATTCATATTACTGATGCCATAAGATCTTTAGTTCAAGAAAAGTATAAATTTATTGGCCATAATTTTGCTGGAAAATATTTAGATTGTGGAACCATGAATGGATATATCAAATCCTCATTAGAAATATCAAAAACATGAATCTATGCATGATAGGTACTGGTTATGTCGGATTGGTTAGCGGTGTTTGTTTTTCTGATTTAGGAAACAAAGTTTATTGTGTTGATAAGAATAAAGAAAAAATAAATAATTTAAATAATGGAAAGCTACCAATATATGAACCTGGTTTAGAGGAAATTTTAAAAAAAAATTATAAGCAAAAAAGATTAATTTTTACAACTGATTTAAAAGATGCTGTCAATAATTCAGATATAATATTTATATGCGTTGGCACTCCTACAAAAAAAAATTATAACTCTGCTGATTTAAAATATGTTTTCCAAGTTGCTAATCAGTTAAAAAAAATCATAAAAAAATACAAAATAATTATAACCAAATCAACTGTACCAGTAACAACTGGTGATAAAATAGAAAAGATACTTGTAAAACTAAAAGAAAAAAAATTAGTTGATATTGTTTCTAATCCCGAATTTTTAAGAGAAGGTGAGGCTATAAGAGATTTTGTTTATCCTGATAGAGTTGTTATTGGCACTAATAGCAATAAAGCAAATAGAATACTTAAATCTTTATATCTTCCTATAATTAAAAAAAATAGCAGATATTTTAATACGTCTAGAAGAGGCGCAGAAATGATTAAATATGCCTCAAATGCTTTTTTAGCTACAAAAATATCATATATAAATGAACTGGCTAATTTATGTGAAAAAACACATGTTGATATAAAAGATGTTTCTTTTGGAATGGGTCTTGACCAACGTATCGGTGAAAGATTTTTGAGGGCTGGTCCAGCTTATGGAGGCTCATGCTTTCCCAAAGATACTAGAGCTTTGGTTGATACAGCTAATAAATTTAAAATAGATTTGACAATAGTTAAAAGCGTTATTGAATCTAATAATAAGAGAAAAAAATTGCTAAATGATCGTGTAAGAAAAATACTAAATGGGAGTCTTAAAAACAAAAAGATTACATTTCTGGGCGTTACGTTTAAACCTAATACCGATGATATGAGAGAAGCATCAAGTTTATTAATGATTCCCTATTTGAGCAAAAAAGGATCTAAAATAAAATATTTTGATCCTTCAGGGGAAAAAAAAATTTTTAAAAAACTTAAAAATGTTAAATTTTGCAATGATATATCTACAGCATGCTTAAAATGCGATTTAATAATTATACATACTGAATGGAATGAGTTTAAGTTATTAAATTTTAAAAAATTAGTAAAAAAGAATAATTTTAAGGTTTATGACCTAAGAAATATTTATGCTCCACATAAAATGAAAAACCAAAAAATAAAATATTTTGGTATAGGACGTTAATTTAATTCAAAGATTGCATCTACCTCGACAGCGACTCCAAGAGGTAAACTATTAGCACTCACTGCAGCTCGTGTATGCATTCCATTATCACCAAAAATTGATGCTATTAAATCAGAAGCTCCATTTATAACTTTTGGTTGATCTATAAATTCTTCAGTTGAATTAACAAAGCCAGTTAGTTTAATACAAGATTTAATTTTAGATAAATCATTTTCACAAGCCTTTTTGGCTTGAGATACGATACTTAATCCACATCTTTTTGCTGCTTCATATCCTGATGATATATCTAATTCTTTTCCTAGTTTACCTTTAATTAATTCACCTTTTTGATTTATTGATATTTGACCTGATATAAATAAAAATTTACCCGAAACTTTTGTTGCCACATATGAACCAACTGGATCTGCTGCCTTAGGTAGAATTAATCCTAACTCTTTAATATTATTTTCATACGACATTATTTTTTCAAATTATTTTGGTTCTTTACACAAGATATCTTTTAAAGTTCTTTCTTCTTTTGGAGGACATGTATCACCAATTTTTTTTAAACCTCCAGCTTTTTCTTTTACTGTTTCACACCCTGTAAAACTTATTAATATTATCATCAATGTTAATTTCTTTATCATTATTTGCCTTTTTTTTTATTTTTTTTATTTCTATCGTATTCTTTCCTTTTCTCAATCAATATTAATGCTTCATCCATGCTTAATTCTAAAGGGTCTTTTTCTTCAGGAATGGTTGCATTTAAAGATTTATATTTAATATAGGGTCCATATTGACCCTTCATGATTCTTACTGGTCTTTTATCTTCAGGATGTTCACCTAAATCTTTTATTAACGAAGACGATATTCTACCTGGTTTAGCTTCTGCTATTAATGTAATAGCTCTATTTAAACCAATGGTAAATAATTCATCAACATTTTCTAATCTTGCAGATTTATTTTCACATTTTAAATAAGGTCCAAATCTGCCCGAATTAATTGTTATATCTTTTCCATTATCAGGATGTTGACCTATAACTTTTGGTAATGAGCATAAATATTTTGCTTTTTCCAAGTCAATTTGATCTATATTTATGCCCTTAGGTATAGATACATTTTTTAAATGATCATTTTCTTTTTTCTTTTTTTTCTTTTTAGTTGTTTTTTCTTCTTCAACTATTTCAAACTGAAGATAAGGACCAAATCTTCCATTTTTTAAATAAATGTCTTTACCATTTTCGTTTTGACCAATTAATTTAGGCTCGGATAGTGCATACTGGTCATTTGCCTTTGACTTTGATAAAGGTCTTGTAAATTTACACTCAGGATAATTTGAACATCCTATAAACGCTCCTCCTCTAAAACTATTTTTTAAACTTAACTCGCCAGTGTTGCATAATTTGCATTTTCTATTAACTTTTCCATTTCCGTCAGATTCAAAAATCAATTCACCAAGACTTTCATTTAATAAATCTAATACTTCACGAGTCCTTTTTTCTTTAACATTAGATACGTTTAAGTGGAAATCTCTCCAAAAATTGTCAAGGACCTTTACCCATTGTTCTTTACCTGCTGTAATATCATCTAGTTGATTTTCCAAACCTGCGGTAAAACCATAATCTACATATTTTGAAAATAATTTTTCTAAAAATGCTGATAATAACTTACCTCTATCTGTTGGAAAAAAACGTTTATTAATAATATCTGCATATCCTCTATTTGAAATTACAGATATAATACTTGCGTATGTTGAGGGTCTTCCAATTCCCAATTCTTCAAGTTTTTTAACTAAACTTGCCTCAGAATATCGTGGAGGCGGTTGAGTAAAATGTTGTTCATCTATAAAGTCATTTGTTGAGACTTCTTCTTTATTTACATCTGGCAGAATCTTTTCATCTTCATTTTCGTCGATTCTTGTAAGTTTTAAAAATCCATCAAATTTAATTGTTGATCCTGAACATTTAAATTGGTTTAAACCGTCATTTGAAACTATTGTAATAGTTTTTCTGTCAAATTTAGCTGCTTCCATTTGTGATGACAAAGCTCGAGACCAAATTAAATCATATAGTTTAATTTGATCAGTGCTTAAGAATTTTTTCATAGATTCTGGTGTTTTGGAAATATCCGTTGGTCTTATAGCTTCATGTGCTTCTTGAGCATTTTTTGCTTTTTTACCAGAATAATTATTAGGTTCATCAGGCAGGTAATTATCACCATAAGAATTTTTTATAAATTTTCTAAAGTCAATAACTGCATCTTTAGATATATTTGTACCATCAGTTCTCATGTATGTGATTAAGCCTACAGTATCTCCTTCAATATCAACACCTTGATATAATCTTTGTGCTATTTGCATAGTTCTGGAAGCTCCAAAACCTAATTTACTTGAAGAAGCTTGTTGAAGCGTAGATGTGGTAAATGGACCAAGAGGATTTCTTGTATAGATTTTAGAATTAATATCAGAAATTCTATATTTTGATTTTTTAATTAATTCTATAGCGTTATTTATATCTTCTTTATTTTTAAATGAGAATTTTTCGATTTTTAAATCGTTTAGTAAAACAACATTTGAATTTAAAATATCGCCTTTTGGAGTTTTAAAATTTACGTTTAAGGTCCAAAACTCTACAGGTTTAAACTGTTCAATTTCATGCTCCCTTTCGGTTAACAGTCTTAAGGCAACAGACTGAACTCTGCCTGCTGATTTAGATCCTGGTAATTTGGTCCACAAAATAGGAGAGATGTTAAAACCAACCAAATAATCCAAAGCTCTTCTAGCCATATAGGCATCAACTAAATTAGTTTCTATATTTCTCGGGTTGTCGATTCCTTTGGTTACAGCTTTTTTTGTAATTTCATTGAAAACAACTCTTTCTACTTTTTTATCTTTAAGTAATTTTTTTTCTTCAAGAAACTCTTTTACATGCCACGCTATTGCTTCTCCTTCTCTATCAGGATCAGTTGCTAAAATAATTTTATTAGAATCTTTTGCGGCATCAGTAATCTCCTTAAGATATTTTTTTGAAAAACTATCTACCTCCCAAATCATTTTGAATTTATTTTCTGGGTCAACTGAGCCATTTTTTGATGGTAAATCTCTTATATGACCATAGCTAGCCAAAACTGTATAATTATCTCCTAAATATTTATTAATAGTTTTTGCTTTTGCTGGACTTTCAACTATGACAAGATTCATTATTTGAAACCTACATAAAACATTTAGATAGTCAAATTAATAAATTTTAGTTGCTGATTCTGTATTATTTATTAAGCGTTTTATATTTTCTCTATGAGTAAAGAAAATTAAAATCAGCATAATTATAAAAAAATAATAGTTATTATCATTAATAATAAAAAAATAATAAATAGGAATAATTAATGAAGCAATCAATGAGGATAATGACGAATATTTTGAAATTAAAAAAATTATTAACCAAGTTATAATAAAAATTAATCCTAACATATAATTTATACAAAAAAGTATACCCAAATATGTTGCAACACCTTTGCCACCTTTAAATTTTAACCAGACTGGAAAAACATGACCCAAAAAAATTAGCAATGCAGATACAAAAATAAATTCTGGAAAATTTAATTTAATAAAAATTAAAGGTATTATTGCTTTTAAAATATCAAAAATTAAAGTGCATATGCCAATTATTTTATTACCAGTTCTTAATGCGTTTGTTGCACCAATATTGCCTGAGCCAATTTTTCTTATATCTTTATTTAAGAAAATTTTAGTTAATAAAAATCCAAAAGGAATTGAACCCATTAAATATGATATGAAACATATAACTATTAAATCCATTGTTAGATTTTAAACAATTCTTCACCTTTAACAAATGTATTTGTAACTTTTCCCTGCAGTTTTTTATCTTCGATACAAGTATTTTTTGATTTAGAGTACATTTTTTCTTTTTTTACTATCCAAGGTTTATATAAATCTACAATACAAAAGTCTCCGTCATTTCCAATTGACAAATTACCCTTATTTATTTTAAGAATTTTTGCTGGGTTACTTGTTAATAATTCAATTATTTTAAATAATTTTACAGATTCATTGTGAAAAAGTTCTAAAGCTAATGGCAAAAGTGTTTCAATACTAGATGCACCTGTTGCTGCTTGCGAGAAAGTTAATCTTTTTGACTCTTCATCCTCTGGTTTATGATCCGAAACAATAACATCAATTAAATTTTTATTTATAGCTTTTATTAAAGATAATCTGTCATCCTCAGTTCGTAAAGGTGGTGATAATTTTAAAAAAGTTCTAAAATCACCAATATCGTTTTCATTTAGTGATAAATTATTTATAGAAACGCCAGTTGTAAAATCTACAATATTTTTCTTTTGATTAATTATATCTACAGATTTTGATGATGAAATTTGAGAGATATGGTACCTGCAATTAAAATCTTCTAATAAAGATAAATCTCTCTCGATAATAATTTTTTCGGCCAAATCTGGAATTCCTTGCAAGCCTAATTTTGTAGAAATTATTCCATCATTAACCATGCCATCTTTTGCAAGCTCATAATCTTCAGCATGTTGCATCACTAATGAGTTTAAATCATAGGCTGATCTCATTATTCTCGACATTAATCTAGTATTTTGAATTGTTTTAGTTCCATCGGTAAAACCTACAATTCCTTTTTTTTGCAATAAACCGAATTCAGTCATATTTGACCCTTCAAGATTCTTTGTAAGCGAAGCAGTGGGAAATATATTTATTTTTGATTTATCTCTTCCTCTTCTTTTTAGAAAATCTACAATTGATACATTATCAATTATCGGAATTGTATTTGGCATTGTCACAACAGAAGTTACTCCTCCTGAAAGCGCTGCATTACTTAATGTTTTAAAATTTTCTTTGTATTCATAACCGGGTTCTCCAACAAAAACCCTCATATCTACTATTCCTGGAAATATATATTTTCCGTTTAAATCAATAAATTTTTCACGAGACGGAATATTATTTTTATTTACTTTTTTTCCAATAGCTTCAATTTTACCTTCTTCATTTATGATTAATCCACCTTCTTCATCCATTGAATTATGTGGATCTATTATATTTGCGTTAAGAAAGTATTTTTTTTTCATTATTCACAAAATATTTTTAAGCAAGCCATTCTAACAGCTACACCGAGTTCTACCTGTTCTTTAATTACGCTTTTATTAATGTCGTCTGCTAATTTTGTATCAATTTCTATTCCTCTATTCATTGGCCCAGGATGCATTATTAAAGCATCATTTTTTGCGTGATCTAATTTATCTGGTGTTAGACCGTAATATTCATAATACTCTCTGTTAGAAGATAAAAATGAACTAGTCATTCTCTCATTTTGCAATCTTAGCATCATAACGATATCACAATCTTTTAAACCCTCTTTCATATCTGAAAATTTTTTTACTCCCAATCTATCTATATCCTTTGGCATTAAATTTGAAGGAGCAACAATATTAACTTCAGCTCCCAACATGTTAAGTAAATAAATATTTGATCTTGCAACTCTTGAATGAACGATGTCACCGCAAATAGCGATTCTGAGTCCTTCAATCTTTTTTTTTCTGTCTATAATAGTTAATGCATCAAGCAGTGCTTGTGTAGGGTGTTCTCTTCTACCATCACCTGCATTAAGCACTGCACAATTTACTTTTTGTGAAAGTAAATTACATGCTCCAGAATCTTGGTGTCTTACAACAATAATATCTGGATGCATGGCATTTAAAGTCATTGCTGTGTCTATAAGAGTTTCACCTTTTTTAATTGCAGAATTAGTAATATTCATGGACATTACATCTGCACCCAATCTTTTTCCCGCTAGCTCAAATGAACTCTGAGTTCTTGTAGATGGTTCAAAAAAAAGATTAATTTGTGTTTTACCTCGAAGTATATCTAATTTTTTATTTTTACTTTTATTTAGCGAAATAAAGCTTTTAGCTTCCTCAAGAATTAATTTAATATCGCTTATAGATAAGTCTTGGATTCCTAACAAATGTTTTTGAGATACTTTAATAGCTTTTTTTGATAATGCCATTAAAACAAACTCTATAGCCCTTAAGCATAATTATGGCAAGCATTAATTATTTAAATAATCAATTGCGCCTTGTAGGATAAATGCAGCTGCATTTTCGTCTATATTTTTAGTTCTTTTGCTTACATTAACGTCCAATAAACTTGAAATATTGAATGCACCAACGGTGGATAATCTTTCATCCCAAAGAACTAAAGGGATAGTTATTTTTTTTGAAATTATATCTACTTTACTTTTAACAGATTGACTTGCTTTACCCAAAGATCCATCCATATTTATAGGGTTTCCAATTATTATAGCTTTAATATTATTTTCAAAAATAATGGTATCTAATTCATTGATTAAATTATTAATACTTGAGTATTCAAGAGTTATTAAAGGTGTAGCTATAGACCTTTTATCGTCGCAAATAGATATACCTATTCGCTTAGTACCAATATCCAATCCAACTAATCGTGAATTTCTATCAATTTTGTTCTTTAAGTCGTCAATTGTGATCATATTGTAATTTTCCATTTTAATGATAATTTGATTTTAGTCCAATTATCATATGACAATAGATCTTAAAACAGTAAAACATATATCTAAATTATCCAGAATTTCTGTAGATGATGAAAAGGCTAAAAAATTAGAAACTGATTTAAACTCCATATTTAAATTTATAGAAAAATTGAATGAATTAGATACCACTAATATTGAACCATTAACATCAATAGCTAAAACAACCCTTAAACTAAGAAAAGACGAGATAAAATCAAAAAATATGAGAGATGAAATCTTAAAAAATTCACCCAGTGAAAACAAAGATTTTTTCGTTGTACCAAAAGTAGTAGAATAATGAGTGAAATTTTAAACTTAACTTTAGTTGAATTAGTTAAAAATATAAAAGATAAAAAAATATCTTCCAAAGAAATTACCAAAACATACGTTGATAGATCACTTAAATCAAAAAAATTAAATTCTTATGTAACAGAAGATTTTGAAAATGCTTTAAAAAAAGCAGAAAATTTTGATAATAAACCAAGTTTAGAAAAAAAATTACCAGGAATACCGATTGCAGTTAAGGATTTATTTTGTACTAAAAATGTAAAGACATCGGCTGGCAGCAAAATATTAGGAAATTTTATCCCAACTTATGAGTCTACAGTTACAGAAAACCTTTGGAATTCTGGAGCAATACTACTCGGCAAACTTAATTGTGATGAATTTGCAATGGGTTCATCTAATGAAACTAGTTTTTTTGGAAATGTGCACAACCCAATTGGAGAAAATTTAGTTCCTGGTGGATCTTCTGGAGGATCAGCAAGTGCATTAGCTGCTAAATTAACTCCAACAACAATTGGAACAGATACAGGTGGATCTATCCGTCAACCAGCTTCATTTACAGGAACAGTTGGCCTCAAACCAACCTATGGTAGCTGTTCAAGATACGGAATAGTTGCTTTTGCATCATCATTAGATCAAGCGGGCCCAATGACAAAAGATGTAAAAGACTGCGCATTATTATTAGAGGTAATTAGTTCATATGATGTTAAAGATTCAACTTCAATTAGTTTTAAGAGAGATAATTATTTAAATAATTTAAATAATTCAATTAAAGGAAAAAGAATTGGCATACCAAAAGAATATAAAATAGATGACATTCCCAAAGAAATAGAAGATCTTTGGCAAAAAGGTATTAACTTAATAAAATCATCAGGAGCTGAAATAATAGAAATTTCTTTACCAAATACAAGCTACGCTTTACCGGCTTATTACATAGTAGCACCTGCTGAAGCTTCTTCAAATTTAGCAAGATATGATGGGGTTAAATATGGTTTTAGATCTGAGGGTAAAAATTTAATAGATATGTATGAAAAAACTAGATCAGAAGGTTTTGGGAACGAAGTTAAGAGAAGAATAATGATTGGTACTTATGTTCTTTCATCGGGGTATTATGATGCTTATTATTTGAAAGCACAAAAAGTTAGAAGATTAATAAAGAATGACTTTGATGAAGCTTATAAAAAAGTTGATGCAATATTAACACCATCAACACCAAGTTCGGCCTTTAAAATTGGAGAAAAAACAAATGATCCAGTCTCTATGTATTTAAATGACATATTTACTGTTCCAGTTAATCTTGCAGGCTTACCAGCAATATCTATACCTGCTGGTGTTGATAAAAAGGGATATCCTTTGGGTCTCCAAATAATAGGTAGGGCCTTTGATGAACAAAATATTCTTAATATTGCATATTCTCTAGAGCAAAAAATAAATTTTAAATATGAAATCAAAGATTGGTGGATCTAATGACAATGAATAAAACAGATTTTTTAATTAAAAGAAATAAAAATGAATATGAGGTTATAATAGGTCTTGAAGTTCATGCTCAAGTATTATCTAATTCAAAATTATTTTCTACTTCACCAACTAAATTTGGAGCCGAACCAAACACGCAAGTTAGTCTTGTAGATGCTGCTTTTCCTGGAATGCTACCAGTGATAAATGAATTTTGTATAAAGCAAGCTGTAAAAACTGGAATTGGCCTTAAAGCAAAAATTAATAAAAGATCAATTTTTGATAGAAAAAATTATTTTTATGCAGATCTTCCACAAGGATATCAAATTTCTCAATATAAAGATCCAATAGTTGGAGAGGGTACTGTTATTTTAGATTTAGCATCAGGTGAAAAAAAAGTTGGTATTGAGAGACTTCATCTAGAGCAAGATGCAGGTAAAAGTATTCATGATATAAACCCTCAGAATACTTTTGTTGATTTGAATAGATCAGGTGTAGCACTGATGGAAATAGTGAGCAAACCTGACCTCAGAACTTTAGAGGAGGTTAATGTTTATATAAAAAAACTAAGATCAATAATGAGATATCTTGGTACATGTGATGGCAATATGCAAGAAGGGTCTTTAAGAGCTGACGTGAATGTATCAGTTAGAATAAAAGGAGATAAAAGTCTTGGAACAAGATGTGAGATAAAAAATGTTAATTCTATTAAATTTATGCAAATGGCAATTGAATATGAAGCCAATAGACAAGTAGATGTAATAGAAGAGGGTGGAAAAATAGTTCAAGAAACTCGCTTGTTTGATACAAAAAAAAATGAAACTCGATCTATGAGAACAAAAGAAGATGCCCATGATTACAGATATTTTCCAGATCCTGATCTTTTACCATTAGAAGTAACTGATGAATTTATAAATGATTTAAAAAAAAATATTCCAGAACTACCTGATGAAAAAAAGAAGAGATTTATAGATAAATTCAAATTATCTCCTTATGAAGCAAACATACTGGTTTCAGATATTGAAACTTCAAAATACTTTGAGGAGGTAATTACAAATTCAGATGTTAAACTATCTACAAATTGGATTACAGGAGAACTGTTTGCTCTATTAAATGAAAAAAACTTAGAAATATCTCAAAGCCCAATTAGTGCAAAAAATTTATCAAAATTGGTTAATTTGATTAAGGAAGGAACTATTTCAGGAAAAATTGCCAAATCTATTTTCGAAATAATGAAAGAAGGAGACAAGGACCCACAAAAAATAGTAGAAGAAAAGGGATTAAAACAAGAAAGCGACCCTAAAGAATTAGAAAAATTAATAGATAAAGTCATTAAAGATAATCAAGAGAAAGTTAAGGAATATAAATCAGGAAAACAAAAATTATTTGGTTTTTTTGTTGGACAAGTAATGAAAGTATCGGGCGGGAAAGCAAATCCACAATTGGTAAATGAGATTTTAAAAAAGAAGCTAATGT
>MDTB01007407.1_pt1 | contig 14126 bp, 10 predicted proteins | sample 811161 | NCBI WGS metagenome assembly MDTB01 (sample SAMN05326650, study PRJNA326480) | marine metagenome | isolation source: seawater | place: Mediterranean Sea | collected 2009
ACAAATCTTTTAACAACAGCTCTCAAATGAGCACCGTTGGGCATCTTTAACTCAAATTTTCGAGTATAAAGACCCTTCTTCATATCGAGCTCACGGGAAAATTGATGTATTTTTTTGGCTGCAAAAAGGTCTAAAGGCAATTCATTTATTTTAATGTCAATGCCAATCCAATTGGGGGCGTTGAGTACTTTGGCAAAGTATTCTGGATAGCCATTTTTCCACCATCCTACTCTAGTTTTATCAGGATAATAAACGCCGCCTATGTAGCTGCCCTGAAAGGAGGGGCCAGAATAATACTCCTCAAAATTGGCCCTTTGACCCATAGCACCATTTCCAATGCTAAAGACGCTTTCAGAGCCTCTAACACGATCAGGTTGGTACCCCGTCTCAATGATTTTCCATGCATCCTCCAAAATATATGATCGATTCATTACGGATTTTAATTATTTAGTTGATTTAATAATTCAAGCAGATTAAATTGTTCAAATGTCTGAATCTGAGAGTGGCAGTTAAATAGTTCACTGGCACCCACTCCAATAGCATACATTTTGGCATTAAGTGCCGCCTGAATCCCCGCTTGAGAGTCTTCGAAAACCACACAATGTTCAGGATTTATTTTAATAGATTCAGCTGCCTTTAGAAACACTTCAGGGTGGGGCTTTGAATTTTCCACCATATTTCCATCCACAACGGTTTGAAATAGATTGATAATTCGGAGTTTTTCAAGGATTAACTTTGCGTTTTTACTTGCTGACCCAACTGCTAATTTCAAACCTGCCCTTTGACTTAGTTGGATTAAATTTAAAATTCCTGGGAGGATATCTTTGGGACCTAATATTTCACAGTAGTCTAAATAATATATGTTTTTTTCATGGGCATAATAATCTAATTGCTTTGGGGGAATGTTTTTACCCGCCCAATGGGCTATTTTTTGCATGGCATCAGCCCGGCTAACCCCCTTGAGTTGCTCGTTTTGATCAGCAGATAAATGAAATCCCCACCGCTTTCCAACTTTACTCCACGCCTTGTAGTGCAAATGGGCTGTGTCGGCAATGACCCCATCTAGATCAAAAATTAGCCCTTTGATATTTCCATTAAGCTTGAAAGTTAGTGACATTTTTATCTGTTATTAATAAGTTAGAAAGTGATGAAAGCATCATGGAAATCCCTGCCACGACCATTGAAAAAATAGGTGCATCACCTAACAATCCATTCAGAAAATTTGCCCCTCCTAAGGCTGCAAAAATTTGAGGGATAACGATGAACATATTGAAAAGCCCCATCATTACACCCATCTTATTGGGATCAATAGCACTTGACAAAATGGCATAGGGCATGGAGAGTATACTTCCCCACGAAATGCCAATTAAGGCAAACCACAGCCATAATAATTTGGGGTCTGGAATCAGGTACATCAATAAAAAACCTATTCCACCCAAGGCCAGTGAACCCATGTGTAAAAATTTACGATTAACCTGCCTCTTGGAAGTGTAAAAAGTCAATAGTAAGGCAAATAACATGGAGGAAAGGCCATAAATACCCATATTGGCACCTACTTTGTTAGATGCTGTTTGGAACTTTTTGTTTTCAATTTGAAAAATATTGGCATCGGTTTTATTGGAAAAGTCAAAATTTTCCTTAAGTGGAACTGGCGCTTGATAAATGTGCTCTGTCAAAGCGGGGTTAGCCAAACTCCACATAGAAAAAAAGGCAAACCAACTAAAAAATTGAACTACCCCAAGTTTCAGCATGGTATTGGGCATATTGATAATATTATCGAAAATCTCTCCTATTGCACCTTTTTTCTGATTTTTAACACTGGCTTTAAAAGCGTCAATATCTTGAGGGGGCTTCTCTGTGGTAGTCAATACAGTGTAAAGTATACTAGCAAAGAAAACTATCGCACCAATACCAAAGGCAGCTTTTACAGAAAGGGGGACTATTCCAGGTTCGGCAGCATCACTCACCCCGAGTGAGGAAATAAACCATGGCAAACTGCTCGCAACCCATGTTCCAACACCAATGATCAAAGCTTGCATCACAAACCCATAGGTCCTTTGAGCATCGGATAGCTTATCGGCTACCAACGCCCTAAAGGGTTCCATACTGATGTTAATGGAAGCATCCAAAATCCACAAAAAGCCTACCGCCATCCACAAATAAGGGGAATGGGGAACAAATAGTAAAGCCAGAGAACTCAAAACTGAACCTATCAAAAAGTAAGGTCTTCTCCTTCCCCATCTGATGTGCCATGTCCTATCGCTCAGATAACCAACTATCGGTTGCACAAATAAACCAGTGAGGGGAGCAGCAAGCCAAAGAAGTGGTAATTCATCTTTAGAAGCCCCTAATGTTTGAAATATTCGTGACATAAACCCCCCTTGCAATGCATATCCGAACTGAATTCCAAGGAAACCAAAACTCATATTCCAAATTTGCCAGAAACTTAAGTGATGCTTTTTCATAATTAAAAATGAATTATGATAAGCAAAAAGCTCATCAAAAAATCATGTGCAGTGTGTGAGATTTTTTGATTGCTCAAACTTAGTGAATTTTTTATAAATCCAAAAAATCAAGTTGATTCTCTTTCTATCAGCGTAGTTTTAATGACGTACTCCCTAAATGGGATTTCGTTGTCCTCCTCCTTTTCTAATCTATCAATCAATTTACTGGCGGCTACTTTTCCTATTTCCTCTCCATGCTGTTTTACAGTGGTAAGAGTAGGGCTTGAGTATCTTGATATGAGACCATCAGTAAAACATATGATCCCTACCTGTTCAGGAACAGAGATATTTAATCTTTTAAGTACTCGTAATGCCGCCCCAGCATAGATTTCATTGACTGAAAAAATTCCATTGATTTTATTATTTTTACGAAACACTTTTTCAATATTTTTCTCCAAAATGGTCATGTCCAAATCCGAACTTTGCGTATCTACCGTTTTTATAATCAAATTGTTATCCAATGGTAAACCATTGTCTTGAAAAGCTTTAATATATCCTTGGGTTCTCAATCTGCCTACATTTACATAATCTTGGGTGGTGAGTAACAAAATATTTTTTTTGCCTCGCTCAATTAATAGGGCAGTGGCATCATACGCTCCTTTGGTGTCATCAACAGTCACCTTGTCACATTCAATTTCGGATACAATTCTGTCGAAAAGAACAATGTCCATTCCTTGACGAATGGTCTGATGGATGTGATGGTAGTCTTGATTTTTTAGTGTCTCCCTTGAAAGAGATAAAATAAAACCATCAATGAGTCCATCTGCTAATGTTTCCAAATTAACCACTTCTTTTTCAAAAGACTCGTTGGATAATGCAACAACAACATTGTAGCCCTTTTGCATGGCAACTTGTTCAATTCCATTAATGACTTGTGCAAAAAAATAGTGAACCACATCTGGGATAATTACGCCAATTGTTTTGGTTTTTTTGTTTTTTAGACTGAGTGCAATGTTATTGGGGCGATACCCTTTCTGTTTTGCAAATGCCTTTATTCGCTCACGAGTTTCCTCACCAATTTCGTAGCTGTCTTTTAAGGCTTTAGATACTGTTGAAATGGAGACATTCAACTCTTGAGCCATTTTCTTTAATGTAATTTTATTTCTCACAGTAATTGCAAAAATAATCAATGGAATCAATAAAAAATTTCGAATTTGAAATAAATAAACAATTATTTTGTTAATACAATAAATAATTCATGATTTAACTATAACGTTATAGTGTTTTTTTTGTGTGATTTAGAAGATTTATTGCATAAATTCTCTAAGTTTGAAAAGTGTGAGTGTGTGAGTGAAATAAACCAAGCAATTTAAGTTAATACTTCTTTGAAAGTTTCAATACTTATTTTGTATTATCAATTTTAAATGTTCACCAAGTAATTTGAACTTAACAAGTTTAATATGCAAAAATTGCTTTTTGAGAATAATAAATTAAACAGATATATATGAAAAGTTATTTTATAGCCTTCTTCATGTTATTTATCAGTACATATTGCCTATCACAGGCAATTAATGGTACTGTAGCTACAGAAGATGGACCAATCCCGGGAGTCAATATTATAAATTTGAATACTGGCGATGGGACAATGACAGATTTTGATGGAAATTTCATTCTTGAAAATCTATCTATGGGAGACGAAATTGAATTTAGTTTTATTGGTTTTAAAACTGAAAAAATTATTTTTGATGGTCAAACTGATGTCAATATTTCACTAGTGTTAACAAGTGAAAATCTTGACGAAGTTATACTTACTGGTTATGGATCTCAGACTAAAAGAAAACTAACCAGTTCCGTATCTAAGATTGAAGGAGATGATCTTGCTAATACAGCTCTTCCAACAATTGACGCTGCACTACAAGGTAGAGCTGCTGGTGTCCAAATTACTCAAGGGAGCGCACTTTCAGGTGCCGCCACTAAAATCAGAATTAGGGGAGCCAATTCAGCAGTAGCCTCATCAGACCCTCTTTTTGTGGTAGATGGTATAGTAGTTGAGTCAGGTGGATTCTTGGATAATACTGGTGTTGGAGAATTTATGGTAACTGATGGAGGAAGCAATGTCTTACAATCTTTAAATCCAAATGATATTCAATCCATAGAAGTTTTGAAAGATGCATCTGCAACTGCGATCTATGGAGCTAGAGGTTCATCTGGAGTTATTTTAATAACAACCAAATCTGGAAGATCGGGAAAAACTCAAATTGATCTTACAATCGATACCGGAACTTCCGATCTAACGCGTAAGCTAGACATGGCAAACACAGATGAATATCTGACATTGGCACAAGAAGCTTGGTATAACGATGGTAATGACCCTACAAAATTTTGGGCTGATAGTGGTATCCTTACCAATGGCTTAACTCGCGCTGAGGCATTACAGAATAACACAGATTGGCAGGAGGTAGCTCTAAGAAAAGGGAAATCTTATAGAGGAAACATTTCCGCCTCTGGTGGAGATGAAAAAACTAAGTTTTTTATAAGTGGAAGTTTTTTAGATGAAAATTCTATTTATGAAGGAAACGAATATTTAAAAATTACCACAAGAACTAACCTTACTCATAAACTATCTGACAAGTTTGAGATTGGTACATTTATGACATACAGTTATGTTGACAATTCCCCTGTTTCAAATCAAAATGGTTTAGGACGGGCCAACTCTTTACTTCCAATTTATCCAGTCTACAATGAAGATGGAACTTATTTTGATATCCAAAATAATGTGTTAGCAAACATTAGATTAATGGATTACAATGATAAATCAAGAAATTTTCTTTCAAACTGGTTCATTAACTATGACATTTCAGAAAATTTAAATTTTAGAACAGAATTTGGAATTAATTCTCTCGACAGTGTTACTGAAACATATCGCGATGCATTAATAGACGCTAATGGTATTGCTAGAGCAACAAGTATTAATACCAGTAGAAATTCTTGGAACTTAAAATCTCAAATAAATTACAATAAATCATTTGGTAAACACAACCTTGACATATTAGCTGCTGTAGATGTCCAAAAAAATAGAAGAATTCGTTCAAATGTAATAGGAATAGGATATTCTAATTCATCACAAAGAACACCCATTGATGCGGGACAGACAGATATCGGTTACTCAGAACAGGCATACAGTTTTTTATCTTTTCTGTCCAGAATTAATTATGACTTCGATGGAAAATATTTACTTAGTTTTACCATAAGAAGGGATGGTTCATCAAGATTTGGAGTTAATAACCAATACGGAACTTTTCCAGCGGCCTCCATTGGATACAATTTAAGCGATGAAACGTTTTTTGAACCATTAAAAGAGTTCATAAATTATTTTAAAATTAGAGCCAGTTATGGTATTTCTGGTAATGCTGAAATAGGTAATTATCTTAATGAATCTCAATATGAAACCGTTCAATATGATGGTAATGTCGGTCTACAATTGTCAAATATTGCCGATGACAAATTAAGTTGGGAAACAACAACCCAAACAAATCTTGGTTTATCTTTTGAATTATTAAATGGAAAAATAAGAGGTGATCTAGACTATTATGACAAGGTTACAGACGATTTACTTTTGTCACTTCCTGTAAGCAGCCAAGTGGGTCTATCTGGGACAAGCTATACAACAAATGTCGGTCAAATTACTAATGAAGGACTTGAAATCAGCGTCGGTGCAACGATAGTAGATCAAAACGACTTCACATGGGATGCTCAACTAAATTTTGCAAAGTCAAGAAACGAAGTTACTGATATAGGGGGCGATGCTGATTTCATTACTATCGAAGGTTTCGCTAACACGACAATATATAAAGGTTATCCAATTGGAATTACAAATATTCCTGTTTGGCATGGAGTAGACCCCGCAACAGGTCAGGATATCTATGAAACCCCCGGTGGAGAATTATTGAATAGAGATGAGGGAATTGCTCAATATGGTTCACTTGAAAATTTCTTCGGCGCAATTCAACAACCTTTTGGTAATCCTTGGCCTGACTTTACGGGTGGATTCAATAGCCAAATAAACTATAAAAACTGGTTTCTTTCAACATTATTCACTTTTAGTGTTGGGCAAAATTTTATTGCCTCAGGTCAAACAGTACTTTCAAAATATGCTTTCACAAGTAATAATAATTTTTTGAGGCATATGCTGGGAAGATGGAGAAACCCCGGAGATATTACAAGAGTAGCTCAGGCCAACAGAGATCCTATTAACTATTCTCGGACATCTGAGTTCTCCTCCGACGTCGATTATTTAAGAATGAGAGACCTTACTATTGGTTACAGGTTCGATTTAAACTCTAACACCTTAAGAGGATTAGATGTTTATTTAAAACTCACTAATTATTTGACATTTACAAATGCTCAACCCTGGATGTATGACCCTGAAAATATTCCAAGTGCTGGTAACACAAATATCATGGACTATTGGAAACAGAAGCCCCAGGCAAAGTCAATTAATGTTGGAGTAAATTTTAAATTTTAAACTGATGAAAACACTATATATAAATAAACTAAGAAGTACATTTTTTTGTCTTTCATTATTTTCTGTAATTTTTATATCATGTGAAGATTTTCTTGAAGAAGACAATCCAGTTGGATTAAACAGCTCAAAGCTTACAGATCTTGCAGCTATGACTGCTCTAAACTATGGTGCCTTTGATGATCTGAGAAATTTTTATGCCTATCAACCTATGATAACATCTGGATTTGTTCGTGATTGGATTGTAAGAAGAGATGGAAATTGGTTCCCATATTTTGAGTGGACAAATACAGGAGTTCCAGAAATGTTTTCTGGTAACACATACAATCAAGGCTACCAAGTTCTTAATAAAGTTCACACTGTTTTAGAGTCAGATATTGAGGGAATGTATGGGAGTGAATTAGATAAAAATGGTATTGAAGGAGACTCTCATTTTTTGAGAGCTGCTGTTTATTTTCAGATGAATAATTTTTACACCCTCCCATCAACGGGAAATTCAGTCCCATTAACACTAAAAACAATAGGCCCAAATGATAAGATCGGCGTCTCAACTTCAGCTGAGATAAAGGCTCAAATTGAAAGTGACATAGAACAAGCCAGAACATTACTTTCATCATCTTCAAACAGCATTATCAGTCACACTGCAGCAACAGCTATGGCAGCGAGAATTTATTTCTTTCATGAAAAATATGATCTTGCTTATGAAAGAGCAAATGAGGTTATCTTAACTGGAGAATACAGTTTGGAGGAAAATGTTGCCGATATTTATACCAACGGAGGTTCATCAAAAGAAGCAATTTATACTATTGTGAACAATCTCACTGAGAACGGTTTTGGTGCAAAAACAGAAGGGTTTTCTTTATTTCAAGCAGATAAAACAAATGGCACATTATCTTTAAATCCAAATGGGTTAATTGGCCAATTGATGAATGCTGATCCTAATGATGAGAGGTTTTCTACTTTGTTTACCGATAATTCAACAGTTGATGGTGATGGACTAATTTATGTTGACGGTAAATATCCCTCCACTGGTGTTGATAATATTATTTTGAGGCTTCCTGAAATTTATCTGACTCGCGCTGAATCAAATATCATGTCTAATAATTCAGTTTCCTCACAAGATGTTGAAGACGTAAATACAATAAAAAATAGATCAGGTGCCTCAGATACTGTCACAGGAATACCTAACGCCTCTGACATGCTTGAAATAATTTTTGATGAAAGATCAAAAGAACTTTGTTTTGAGTGGGGTGATCGTTTTTTAAATACTAGAAGATTGCAGAAATCTATAATTAATGAAGAAGGTAATGGCTTTATTGGATTTTCTAACTATAACAATCTACTAGTATATCCCTTCAATGCGAATGAAATAAGGATTCATAATTTACAACGATAACTTAAACTTTAAATTTACAACTATGAGAAATATTTTTTTATTAACCCTTACTTTGAGCATAGCGTTTTTTAGTGCTTGTGAAGATGCTGACTCATTCGACGTTAGAGAGGATGCATTAGTAGACTACTCGACTGATATTAATGGTGACTGGAGTTTGCATAGCATCAAAAGAAACGGAACTGACATAAGTGGACAATTCAATTCATCTGCAATGACATTAAATATAACCGATGGAGGCTTTTCATTGGGTACCTCTACTTTGCCATTTCCTACATTAAAAACAACGGGAACTGCTTTTAGTTCAGGAAACTGGTCTTTTGATGATGAATTTAAACCCACTAATATCCAGTTTACTAATGGTTCTGATATCGTTCCTGTTAACATTGCTATGCCTTTGTATGGAAAAAATAACAGTTCCTTAAGCCTAGAATTTAGTCTTGGTTGCGGAGCAACAACTTATGAGTATCACTTTAAAAAATAAAAAATGCGAAAATTTAACTTTAACTATAAAACATTTCTAGTAGGATTCATTGCACTCCCTCTAGTATTCTTATTCGTAACTTCATGTTTTGATATAACGGGCGTTACTCAACCTGCATCTGCCAAAGTCGGTGATACAATTACTATTACAGTCAACGTCCACCTTGACATGGAAGGACAAGATGAAAACTACAAATACTTGAGATTTGGTATGTTGGCACCCACAAGTTGGGATATAACCAATAACGCAACTGTCCGTTTTGACTCTCCTATAAATTTAAGTGAGGACAGACCTGGTTCTGGTAATATGGTTATTGAAGGTGGTGACATTACCAAATGGTACAGTAAATCTAAAGGACTTGATGGGGAGGAAACTGGTAACACGGTTGTCGCTGACATGAATACTATTTTGGGTATTGGAGAAAACTATGGGGAATCAGAATGGGTCGCTTTTAGATCTGAAGGTATGGTCGATGCTGGTCTTCAAAATGTAAATGGGACCATTACAGTAACCCTTACAGTTGGATCCGGACACAGTGGCGCACAACTGGGTTACTGGGTTGGTAGTCATCAGAATGGATTCAAACAAGAGGAAATTTACAATGACCAAGATGCTGTATCTCGTCATTGGGATGTTATGTACAGTAATATAACTATTACAGGTGCAGGAGCTAGTGCAACAGACCTTACTGGTCCTGCTCCTTCCTCTACAGCTGCTATCAATCCTGAGGGATATATGTTCGATGATATAATCACTGTAAGATTTGATGCTAAGGAAGGTCTCGATGGAGGAAATACAGCCCTTTACAATACTGGAGCAGTAAATATGAATGCTACCGCATTGATGGGTGATGGTACAACCATTACTAAAGCAGACAGAGATGCTGCATCAAGTATGACACTTGTAGGTGATAATATTTGGGAGCTTACCATATGGCCTCCGGGTTACTTTGGAGTTACAGCTGGAAATATTATTACTGAATTACACTTGCAATTTACTAATGCAGATGGTTCTATTTTAGTCAGAAACCCTGGGTATGATACTGATATAGAATTTGGTGCAAATTGCCCATAATCCATTTGATCATTTATTGTAATTTTTAAAGAAGGGGAAATGTTTTTCCCCTTTTTTTTAACTCTAATAATTTTAAAAAATGCGTTCCTTATTATCAATATTGTTCCTGTTTATGATTCAGTCCCTTTTGGGACAAAATACATTTACCAATCCCATAATCCCTGGAGGTTACCCCGATCCCTCTATCTGCAGGGTAGGAAATGATTTTTACATTGTAAATTCCTCGTTTGAATATTTCCCAGGTCTACCCATTCATCACAGTAAGGATTTGGTAAATTGGGAATTGATTGGATATGGACTTCATCGACCCAGTCAAGTTTCAGGAGCTGTTAATCTAGTAGATGTTCAAGAAAATGGTGGTATTCATGCCCCTACCATTAGATACAACAATGGGACTTTCTATATCGTTACCACGAATATGTACTCCCAAATCGATCCAAAAAAACCAAATAAAACAAAATCAAATACCAATTTCGTCATTACTGCCAATGATCCTGCTGGGCCTTGGTCAGAACCCCATGTAATTGACGGGGCACCGGGAATTGACCCAGACTTATTTTTTGATGATGATGGGAAAGTCTATTTTGTGGGAACCCACAATCCTGGGGATATGACCTCTAACGGAATTGGAGCCATTTGGGCACAGGAATTAGATCTTGAAAATTGGAAATTGATTGGAGACCGACATACACTTTGGGAAGGTGCCTGTGACAAAAAACATACCGAAGGACCCCATATTTACAAAGAACACGGCAAATACTATTTATTAGTAGCAGAGGGAGGAACAAGTTTCCACCACGCCGTTATGATGGCTGCCAGTGATGATATTTTTGGACCCTATGAGACTGGGTTAAGAAACCCCATACTTACTTCGAGACATTTATCCAAAAAAAACTGGGTGCATAGCACAGGCCATGCCGACTTGGTAAAATTGGAAGATGGGAGATGGTTTATGGTTGCCCTAGGAAAAAGAAATGATCGAGACGGTCACTCCAACATGGGCAGAGAGACCCATCTGATTCCTGTAATCTGGGAATCTCAGATTGTACGCTGGCAACAAATCAGTAAAACAAAATGGGAACCCGTTCACTACCTTTTTCCTGTAGTTGCCCCCGAAACTGGAAAAGTAGAGCGAACCAACCCCTTACCTTTTCCTGACAAACACCAATATTACAACGATGCTTTTTATGACAGTTTTGATAGTGGAAAACTAGGACCAAATTGGAGTTTTAGAAGAGTACCCCAGCCCAATACCTATTCTCTTTCTGCCAACAAAGGACACCTAAGACTCTATCTCAAACCAGAAAGTTTCCAGCCCAGAAAGAGATATAGCGCAATGGGAATTACTCAAAAAGAGAGTGAGTTTGAATGGGAAGCCAAAATGAAATTCTCACCAAAAAAAAATGGTGAGGAAGCAGGAATCAGTATCTATCAAAAAGACATCAATTACATTAACCTCACTGTTCATAAAATAGGAAAAGATCATGTGGTTAAGGTTACGGTTAAAGAAAAAAATAATCAAGTAACTGAAATGACCGATTCTGCAGAATTTGCGAACACTGGAGTAAAAGCCTACAAATCAAAAGTTTTACTTAATTATAAAGGTGAGATTTTACTAAAGATGATCTCAAAAAATGGAAAATATTTGTACTTTTTCTCATTGGACGGTGGTGCCAATTATGAAAAATTAGCCGAGACACCAGATAATATTGTGCTGGGTATGATGTATACTGGCGCAAACGTTGGGGTTTATGGCACCTCCAATAACCAAAAGACAAACGCATACGCAGATTTCGATTGGGTAAACTATAAAGGATTTGTAAGACGATAAATAAAAAATGAAAATTGCCTATTGGAAATTTCTGGTTTTCACCTCACTACTTTTGATACAATGCGAAAGACAAAAGGATGGTGATACCCCCCCCCAATGTAGTATTAATCATCTCCGACCAATGGTCTACAAGAGTAGCGGATGGTTCTGGAAATTATGAAAATGGTATATTAACCCCTAGCATCGACCAACTGGCAGAAGAAGGGGTTCGTTTTACCCAAAGTTATTCCACCTACCCACTTTGTACCCCTGCTAGAGCAAGTATGTTTACAGGCCTCTATTCCCACAACAACCAAGTAGGGTTTAACCTCAAGCGAGACTCCATATTAGAAAGAGCTGAGATTGTCCCAACACTGGGAAAGTCTTTTAGTGAAGCAGGCTACAATGTAGCTTATTTTGGAAAAGAACACGCAGGTGGCTACGGTTATGCCAGTGCAACAGATTTTGGATCCCTGACCCACTCAGATGGGGGGATGCTTGCCGAGGGTTCTGCTTATGATCCCATTTTCACTGAGGATGCTGTGAAATATGTCAAAAAGCATAAAGAGGATCAACCATTTTTTATGACTTTGTCTTTGATCAACCCTCATGACATTTGTCGAGTATTGGGAGGGAAAGTCCAAGGGGCTACCTTTGCAGATGCCATTAGTTTTGCTAGGAACGATGAGGAACCTTATCTGCGTTTTCAATCACGTCCTGATTTGCCAGACAATCACGACGTTCCATATGAAAGGGGAATGATCCTACACGAAGACTTGATGTATAAAGAAGTTTTTGGTTTTAACAAAGACCAATGGAAAAGCTTTATTGCTACCTACCAATTGTTGATAGAAAACACTGATCGTCTGATAGGTCAACTCTTGAGTAGTCTCAAAGAACTAGGACTAGAGGACAACACTATAGTCGTATTTACCACCGATCACGGTGAAATGGCAGGCAGTCACGAACTGATTGCTAAAACTACTTTTTACGAAGAATCTTCCAAAATCCCAATTATTATAAGGTACCCAAAACAGATACAACCCAACACCATCAATGACAAGGCCTTGGTTGGAACCATCGACCTGATGCCCACCATTTTAGACCTTGCAGGAATCAAAATCCCAGATAGCATTGATGGACTAAGCTTCAAAAATGAGATCATGAATCCCAAGGCAGAATCAACACCATTTAATGTATTGTACAGTCAAAATCAATTTGGCAGAATGGTCCGCTTTGATAATTTAAAATATGTTAAAACCTTTGTTTATGGTCAGACTTACGAAATTCTTTATGATTTAATTAATGATCCACTAGAGTCTAAAAACTTGCTAAATAATTCGTTATTTGAGGATGATTTAGAAAGAGGTCGAAGACTCCTAGACAATTGGTTGACCAAAGAGGGGATTCCACTTGTAACACAAAAGTAATTTATGAAAATATTCCTTTTTGTTTTGGCTTTACCACTATTACTATCGATCGGTGGGGGTTCTTTAGAGTATAAATATAGTGAGCACAAATATCATTTTGAGGATGATATTCAAGCGCTAGAGCAGCTTACAGATTATGAGAATCTACAAGATTATTTACTGTTCATTGGCAGTTCTAGTATAAAGAGGTGGGATTCCATTGAAAAGGACATGTCCCCCTATACAATTGTAAAAAGAGGTTATGGAGGAGCACACTATTATGATCTTATTCATTTTATTGATCGACTTATAATAAATAAACAAAAAGCAAAAGCGGTAATAATTTTTGTAGCCAATGACATAACCATTGGGGATAGAGACAAGTACTTTAATAAAAGACATTCCGACTTGACCCCCAAAGAAGTAACAAAATTATTCAAGTCTGTAACAAAAAAAATTAGTTCAAAACTAGGAGAAAATCTCCCCATTTTTGTTATTGAAACTACCCCAACTGCCAGTAGGTGGCATGTTTGGAAAGAAATTGCTAAAGCGAACGAGCTCATAAAGTCCTTCACTGAAAAAAAATCTAACTTAAATTATATTTCTACTAGAAAGTTTTTTCTAAATGAAAAAAATTATCCCATTGTTAAGTATTTTTTAAGCGATAGTCTTCATCTCAATGATAAAGGATACGATTTGTGGCAAGGCATAATTAAAAAATCTCTTAAAGAAAGAGCTTTATAAATTCAAATCATAAATGAAAAGAATCCTATTTTTTACCCTTTTTTTCTTCCTTACCATCCCTGAGATTTCTGCTCAAAAAAATGCCTCCTTGAAACGAGGTAATCCTGAGGCTGAAGGGATTTCATCCAAAGCCATTCTCAACTTTTTAGACAGGGCTGAAAAAGAAATTGATGCACTACATAGTTATATGATTGTAAAAAATGGTAAAGTCGTATCAGAGGGTTGGTGGAGTCCATATAACCCTCA
>MDTB01129383.1_pt1 | contig 14123 bp, 14 predicted proteins | sample 811161 | NCBI WGS metagenome assembly MDTB01 (sample SAMN05326650, study PRJNA326480) | marine metagenome | isolation source: seawater | place: Mediterranean Sea | collected 2009
AAATCAAAGTATGAGATAATAGCTGGAGAAAGAAGATGGTTAGCAGCTAGAAAAGCAGGACTTCATGAAATTCCTGTAGTGGTAACTGAGGCTAGTGATTTGAAGTCTTTAGAGTTTGCTATTGTGGAAAATGTTCAAAGGCATGATTTAAATCCATTTGAAGAGGCGCAAGGCTATAAAAGATTAATTGACGAATTTTCATATGATCAAGAAAAAGTCTCAAAATTTATTGGAAAAAGTAGAAGTTATATAGCAAATACTTTGCGACTGTTAAATTTACCTTCAAAAGTTTTACAATTTTTGACAGAAAAAAAAATTACTGCTGGTCATGCTAAAATTTTAGTTGGTTTAGAAAACGCTGAATTTTTAGCTAACAAGATTATTGAAAAAAATTTATCTGTTAGACAGGCAGAAAATTTGGTTAAAATGTTAAAGAAAAATAATAAGACTTCAAAAAATATAGATCCAAATATTCACGATCTAGAAAGATCTTTGTCAGATAAGATAGGAATAAGTGTTATAATCAAAAACACAAAAAGAAATAAAGGTACAATAACTTTTTCTTATAAAGAAATTGATCAATTAAATAAAATAATTGAAATTATAAAGTCCCACTACTAGCTGTTAATAATTTTTCTAATATAAAGTTATTAGTCATGTGATTTGAAATTTGCGAGTTTTTTTTTATTTGAATTTCAATATTATTAACATCAATTATTATTTTTTGAATTTGCTTTAAAGACCATAATTTTAATTGTGTTTTAATTATATCTTTATCTTTCCAAAAAATAGGAGGTTTATAACTTGATAAGACAATATCTATATTTTTTTTTGTATCAAGCTCCAGCTTAAGTTTTTTTAATCTTTTTAATTTGAATAAGAAAGTTTTTATAATTAAAATATTGTCTTCTGAAGAAAGATTATTTTCATTCAAAATATTTAATGTTTTCTTTTTGTTTTTTGCCAAACACTGATCAACTAATTCAGAAATATTATAATTTTCAGCCAAATTTGTAAGTTTCAAAATTTCATTTGTATCTATTGATTTTTTATTAAGACTATAATTGCATATTTTTTCCATTTCATTTTTTAAATTTATTCGATCTCCTTTTGATCTCTCAACAATTAAGTTTATATTTTGGGATGATAGATTGATTTTTTTTTCTTTAAAAAACTTTTGAGCTAATAATAGCAGTGTTTGATTATTATCCTCATAAAATGGAACTATAATAGTGCTTTTATTTTTTTCAAAAAAGTTTCTTAATTTTGATTTCTTATCTAAAAGTTCTGCTTTTAAAATAATCTTTAAATCATCAATTTTTTTATCAATGATTTCTTCAATAATCTTCAAAATTTTATCTGTAGCTCTATTTATAATTATAAGTTTATTGTTTTCAAAAAATGATTTGTTTAAAATTTCCTCTTTAAAAATTTCTATATTATTAAGTAATTCATTTTCATCATAAGAATAAACATTTTGAGAAAAATTAGGTTTTAAAATATTATCTATAGTTTCGTTAATAAGACCTTTATTATTTCCATATAATAAATAATAATTATTGCTTTTATTAAAATTTTTCTTTAATTCGTAAAATTTAATTATCATTCTAAGTTCATGTAAAAAATAATCTCTTCAATAATTTTATTTATAATATTATTTTTGACCTCATTTTGATATGTAACTAGATCAAATTTATTTTCACGATTACCATAGGCAAAACTCTTCTCAAAAGTTTTACTTTTCAATACCTCATCATCTTCCTTAATTGTGAGTCTAACTATTATTGTTGATCTGTATGAAGTTATTTGGCCTTTAGAATTTTTTGATGTCTCTTCAATCCTAAATGAACTTTCTAATATTAACTCTTTTGGTTTTAAATTAGTTTCATCCTTTTTTATTAATAATGAATTAATAATTTTTCTATTTATTTCTTTGTCTCCATTAAGTGTTATTAATGAAAATTTAAAATTATCTAAATTTTTGTTAAAATAAATAGGATTATATCCACATGCTGATGTAATCAAAATAACTATTAATAAAATTTTTTTCATTATTTGATAATATAATTAATCAATCTATCTTTAACATATATTGTTTTGATTAATTCTCCACTTTTTAAATATTTTTCTATTAGATTTTTTTCTTTTATTTTTTTTATAATTTGCTTTTCTTCCATATTTTTCTCAATTGAAATCAAATTTCTTTTCTTACCATTAACTTGAATTACAATTTCTAATGTTTCTTTATTTAAATATTTTTGATTGATATCAGGCCATTTTACTTCATTATCAAAATTCATTTTTTTTAAGCACTCATTTGCAATATGTGGAATTACAGGTAACATGGTTAAAATCATTTTTTCATAATTATTTTTTAAATTTTCAAAGTTATCATTTTTTTCAATTACTTTTTTTAAAAACGTGTACATTTCATGATAAGAGGCTATGATTACGTTATATCTAAATTTTTCAATAGCCTGATTGATCTTAAAAATTATCTGATTAGTAAAAGTTTCTAATTTTTCATTTTTTTTTACCTTTTTATTTTTACAAACTTCTAAAATTTGTTCATTTAGTATCCAAAACTTTTGGATAAATTTATATGCAGATGTTATTCCGCTGTCTGACCATTGGATATCTTTTTCAGGCGGGCTGTCAGCTAAAATAAAAAAACGAACAGCATCAGCACCAAATTGATTGATTATATTTTCTGGATCGATAGTGTTTTTTTTTGATTTAGACATAGACTCTGATGGACCCACTTCAACTTTTTCTTTAGGATCCTTTTTTAAAAAAAAATCTTTTCCATTATCTGAAAAAACTTGCTCAGGACTTATCCAATTATTATTCTTATCTTTGTATGTTTCATGACAAACCATTCCTTGAGTAAATAATCCATTAAATGGCTCTTTAAATTTCATATGATCATTATTTAAGTTTATAGCTCTCATAAAGAATCTAGAATATAAAAGGTGTAGTATTGCGTGCTCAACTCCACCAATGTATTGATCTACTGGCATCCAATAATCAATATCTTTTTTTTCAAATGGACTTGATTTGTTTTGAGCAGAACAAAATCTTAAAAAATACCAAGATGAGTCTACAAATGTATCAAGAGTATCTGTTTCTCTTATACATTTTTCTCCTCCTATAGTAATCTGCTTCCAATCTTTTTGAGCATCTAACGGGTTACCATTAGTGTTAATATCAATATTTTCTGGTAATTTTACAGGTAAGTTTTTTTCAGGAATTTTAACAATATTGTTATTCTCATCGTAAGCAATAGGAATTGGACAACCCCAATATCTTTGTCTAGAAATTCCCCAATCTTTTAATCGAAAATTAATTTTTGTTTTCCCCAAACTTTTTTCTTCTAAATATTTAATTGTTTTTTTAATAGATTCATCTGGAACTTTTAAATTATTTAAAAACTCAGAATTTATTAATATGCCTGGACCGGTATAGGCCTCTTTTTTGGCTTGAAAGTCATCACTTTCTTCAAAAGGTTTAACTACAGTTTTTATTTCTAGACTATACTTCTTTGCAAAATCGAAGTCACGTTGATCGTGACCAGGGCAACCAAAAACAGCACCAAAACCATAGTCCATTAAAACAAAGTTTGCAAAAAAAACTGGAACTTTTTTGGATTTATCTAGAGGGTTGATTGCAAGTAAATTTGTTTTAAAACCGATTTTAGACGCTTGAGCGATTGATTCCTCTGTTGTTCCAGTTTTAGAGCATTCTTTTTTGAATATTTTGAATTCTTCTAAATTTTCATAATATTTTGAAATAGGGTGATCAATAGAAACTGCTAAAAAAGAAAATCCAAAAAGAGTATCAGGTCTTGTCGTGTAACATTTTATGGATTTGACCTCTTTTGAGCCTTCAATTTTAAAATCAATTTCACAACCAAATGATTTACCAATCCAATTTTTTTGCATGGTTTTTACTTTATCCGGCCACTCATGCAGTAAATCGAGATCTGCAAGTAGTTCTTCAGAAAAATGTGATATTTTAAAAAACCATTGGTTAAGTTTTTTTCTTTCAACCAATGCACCCGATCTCCATCCTTTTCCATCAATCACTTGTTCATTTGCTAGTACTGTTTTATCTACAGGATCCCAGTTAACATAACTCTCTTTTCTGTAAACAAGTCCTTTGTCATAAAGATCAAGAAAGAGCTTTTGTTGGTGCATGTAATATTCAGGTGAACAAGTAGAGATTTCTCTTTTCCAATCAATAGAAAGCCCTAACTTTTTTAATTGAGATTTCATTGTTGAGATATTATCTTCAGTCCATGTCTTAGGATTCAAATTATTTTGTTTAGCAGCGTTTTCTGCAGGCATTCCAAAAGAATCCCATCCCATTGGATGTAAAACATTAAATCCTTTTAAAATTTTATAACGTGATAAAACATCTCCAATTGTATAATTTCTGACATGGCCCATATGGATTTTACCGGATGGATAGGGAAACATTTCTAAGCAATAAAATTTTTTTTTATCAGACTTTATTTTTGATTCAAATAATTGATTTTTTTCCCAATAATTTTGCCACTCAATTTCTATTTCTTTAAAATTGTATCTTGAGGGGTTAGGCATTAAAGTTACTTTTTTTTAAATTAAAAGTTTTTACCAGGAAGTTTGTATTCTCCTTTTTGCTCTTTAAATTTAACAAGATCCTGTTTTTCAATTATTGCAGCTTGTTTTAATATTGCAAATTTAATTTCACCATTGGTTGTATTTTCAATTTTTGTTATTTTACAACTATTATTATTTTGACAAACTCTTTTATGAATAATTACTTCAATAGCATCAGATCGAATTTCGTTTGTTAAAAATCTTACAGCAATTTTAATTTCTTCTTTACTTCCTTCTTCACTAAACCAGTCAGTAACTATTATTCCTCCCCCATAATCAACCACTCCAAGAGGAGCAAAACTTAATTTTTGCATTGTAGCTCGCCACAATGGGTTAGAAGAGGCAAATAAAAAATCTCCTCCAGATTTACCTAAATTTGAAAGTCTAAAGCCTCTACCTTCTTCTATGTTTTTTTTTACCCTATCATTCGCATTGGTAGGGACTTTTCTTGCATCAGAAGGTTTGTAAATTCCACAAGATTGGGTGAAAATAAGTGAAAAAATTAATAAAATTATAAATTTATTCATATTTTTAAGGTAGTAATTATATCAAATTAACTTATTTATAGGTTATTTAGCCAATTACAAAGAAAAGATTTTATATGTGATATAATTACAACACTTTTAATAAAATTCAATGTATTTATGAAAAATTGTACTAAAAATTACAGAAAATTATAATTTACCACCATTCATATATGAAAATAACAAAGGAGAAAATTATGGATAACTTTAAAAAAGTAGGTTTAACAGCTTTAGCTGGTTCTCTTGCTGCTGTTTCAGCACATGCTGCTGAAATGACTGTAAGTGGTGCTACGTTGTTAACTTACACTTCTGAAGACGAAACAGAAGTAACTGGTAACCCATTTGGTATGAAAACTAACATTGGCTTCACTGCTTCAGGTGATGTAAATGGTTACACTGTTTCATACATGCAAACTTCAGTTGACCAATTTGCTGGTATGTCATCAGCTAGATTGTCAATTGACATGGGTGATATGGGAACAATTGCGTTTGACCAAGGATCAGGTTCTGGTTTAGGAACTATTGATGATAAAACACCAACAGCTGCAGAAGAAATCTGGGATGGTCTAGATGGAACTACTGCAGGTGGTTTAGTTGGAGCTGCTGGTTCAAGCGGTGTTTTCAATTACGTTAACACGTTTTCTGGAGTAACATTAAACGCAGCTGCTAGAAAAGGTTCAGGTACAAAGTCTTCTGATGGTTCTTCATCAGGTGCAGGTGGAAGTGCTTGGGACTTTGCATTAACTGGTTCAGGTGACATGATGGGTATTGATGGCTTATCATGGGGAACTGGATATGGTGAAGCTGAAGCTGGTGCACAAACTAATGCAGCTGGTTCATACGCAGATGACAAACACTGGACAGTGTTTGCTAACTACGCAATGGGTCCTGCAACGTTTGGTTACCAAATGTCTGGAATCCAAGCTGGTGCAAATGGTACAGCTGGTGAAAACGTAGACGCATGGGGATTAGCATTTAACGTAAATGATAATCTATCAGTATCATACGGTGAAAGAGAAGTTGAGTATGATAAAGCAAGTGCTACTAACGTAACCGAAGAAGGTGAAGGTATAGCTATTGCTTACACTATGGGTTCTATGAAAATTGCTGGAAACAGAAATGAAGTACAGAACAATGCTGGAACTTCAGGTAGTGATGACTCAATGACAGAGATCGCTCTTTCATTTGCATTTTAATCATTACTTAAGATAATAAATTTAAAGCCCCGGTTTTTAACTGGGGCTTTTTTTTTAAAGGTTTTTATCAACTATACTTAGGTATTCTTTATACTTATCAAAACTATTGAGAGAAGATTTATAAATAGGTTTTCTTGCTTGAGCGGTACTCATTGTTTTTATTGGAGTTTTATTTTTATGGAAGGATAAACAATTTTCTTCCCAATTTAATCCACAGTAATTAATGATTTTTTTCATTTCATCCTCATTATTATTTATTAATGTTTCATATTTTACGTTAAGTATAGGTTTAGTAATTTTAGAGTCCCAAAATTTCATTAGTTCAGAATATAATTTGTAGTATTCTGTCAAATCAGTTTCATTGTATGTAAAACCCAAACCTCCTTCAAATAAATTTTTATATAATGAAAGACAATTGTTTTTAGGGTCTCTCGTACAATGAATAATTTTTGCTTCAGGAAACAGAATTTTTATAAATCCAATCCATCTAAAATTTAGTGGAGCTTTGTCCGTAATATATTGCTCATTAAAATTAAAATATTTAATAAAATTGCTATAAATGTTACTTAATAAGTTAATCTTATTTTCATCATCAATAATTTCTAAAAGCTTACTTAATTGCAATTCTTCATTATCCATAAATTTTTCTCTAATTATATTTGATAAAATTGGAAGTTCACCAGCACCAAAAACATTACTATGAGAAGATATAATTTGTTCAACCAAAGACGTACCTGATCTAGGCATCCCAAGAATAAAGATTGTATTACATTTATTATTATTTTTAATTTTTTTTAGATCAATATCTTTAAAAACTTTTGCAATTTTATTAAATAAATTGATCTCACTTTTGATGTTATAATTTAATTGTTCTTTTTTTAAATCATTTCCTGTTTTTAAAAATTTATACGAAATATCGACCCTGTTCATATCTTCATTTGCTTTTGATAAACTAAAATAAAGATCAATCTTTTCATTTTTATTTAAATCTAAATTTTCAAGTTTTTTTACAATTTCTTGATAATGTAAATTTTCGTTTTCGAATTTCATAGACTGACTTATTAAATGATCTGCTTGAGTTAGTTTGGGATTAATAATTAAAGCATCTTTTGCGTAGTTAATTGCTTTTTCAAAATTACCTAATCCTTGGTTTGCTAAAGCAAGGGAGTAAAGAATTATAGGATTTTTTGGTTGAATTTTATTTGCTGTTTCATAAAGATTTATAGCTTCATCAAATTTATTAATATCTCTTTTAAGATTTCCTAAATTAACATATGCATTAATATAACTTTGGTTGAGATTAATGATTTCATTATATAAATTTTCTGCTAAATCGTACTGTAGAAGATTTTTATAAGTAGTTGCTAAATTATTTTTTAGAGCCAAATTTTTTGGATCATATTTTAATCCTTTAACAAAAATATTTTTTGCTTTTTTATGTTCACCAATATTTTGATAGGATGAGCCCAGTAAATTGTAAAGTATTACATATTCTGGGAATTTTTTTAAATAAATAAGAGTTTTGGAAATTATATAATTAAAATTTTTAGCATTAAAATTATTAATTAAAATTTGTATTTGTTTTTCTATATAATTATCATTCATTTTAGTAATTAATTAAAATATTTTATCCCAGAAAATCCATATACGTTAGTCATTTTTAGTTGCTTTAGATTGCTTTTATTAATCCCTCCAAGAGCAATAATTCTAGATTTTGTTTTTAAAGATAGAAGATTAAACTTAATAATTCCTAAGTTTTGTTTGTAATTCTTTGTTTTGAATAAAGGGGATAAAAAAATTAATTTTACACCTTGTTTTTCTTTAATTCTGATTTCGTTCAAATTATGAGCAGATCCTATTAGTGAGAATTTTTGTTTTAATTGATATTTTTTAATATTTAATGATTTATTAAATGATGGAATATATGCTCCATCTAGATCATATTGAGCAGCAAGACGAAAATTGTTAGCTAGATAAAATTTCGTGTTAACTTGTTTACAAATTCTCTTTATCTTTAAAATTAGATCATAATTTAATTTTTTAGTATAATCTCTATAAATGATACCAATATTTGAACCTAATTTTAAAATTTTTTTTTCTTCAAAAGAGTTTATAAAAGTAAATATGTGAGGGATTTTATTATGCATCAAAACATACTTAATCTACAAAAAATAGAAAAACAAATATATTCGAAAAAATTAGATGATAACACAAAAACTAAAATAATTGCTGTAAGTAAGACTTTTAAAATTGCGGACATTATACCTTTAATTGATTATGGACATATTCATTTTGGTGAAAATAAAGTTCAAGAGGCTTTAGATAAGTGGCCAGATATTCTCTCAAAATTTAAAAAATTAAAACTTCATATGATTGGAAGACTTCAAACTAATAAAGTAAGACAAGCAGTTAAATTATTTGATTTTATTCATTCCGTAGATTCAATTAAATTAGCAGAAAAAATTTCAACAGAACAAAAAAAAATTAATAAAAATGTAAGTTTATTTATTCAAATTAATATTGGAAATGAAATACAAAAAAGTGGAATTCCAATTTCTAATTTAGAATATTTTTATAATCATTTAACCAATGAATTAAAACTAAACATTATCGGTTTAATGTGTATACCGCCAATTGAGTTACCATCTGAAGAAGCTTTTAAAAAAATGAATAATATAAACAAAAAAATTAAGTTAAAAGAACTTAGTATGGGAATGTCATCAGATTATATGAACGCAATTGAATATGGATCCACATTTGTGAGAATAGGCTCTAAAATTTTTGGAAAAAGAAATGCTTAAATATTAATTTTTGTTTTTTTATTTATTAATTTAACAAAAATCAAAAAATCTTTTTTTTTTAACGAAATACAACCAGATGTTCCTGAATAATTTTTTGTTAAATGAATAAAGATTGCACTTCCTTTTCCTAAGACTCTTTTTTTTGTATTATAAAGAATTGGTATTAAATAATCATATTTATCATCATTTCGAAAAAGTTTTTCACATTTAACCTTTCTTTTAAAATTTATTAATTTATTGTAATTTTTTTTATCATTTTTATCATCACACCACCCCATATTTGATTTAATTACTTTACATGAAATTGAAGTTTTTGGTTTTTTGACTCTATCTTTTCTGTAGTATAAATGGCCTAATTTATATATTCCTTTAGGCGTTTTTTTATCACCCTCCTTTTTTCTTGAACTTAAACCATTTTTTCCAATAGAACATTTAAAATTAAAATCATCAAAAATAAGAGTATCTTTATTTTTTAAATAAATTAGTTTGTTCTTAAGCGACATGAGTAATACTAAAGTAATATTATATGATTGTTTAGATATCTATAAAATTTTAGATGAAATAAAGGATATTATAAACTTTGATGTTGAGCATGTTAGTAAAGAAGTAGAATTGAGTTCTCTCTTAAAAGATTTAGATACTTATTTACTCATAACTAAAAAACATAAAAAAGAATATGAAAATCAAATTGTTTTGAAAGATTTTCCAATAAAACTAAAAAAGCTTATTGAAAAAATAAATCTAGCAATTTTGAAAACAAATTTTTCCATAAAATCAAATATTATTATTAAAAAGTATTTACTGAATTTAAATTCAAGAGAAATTTCTTATAACAAGAAAAAAACAAAACTTACTGAGCAAGAGGTAAAAATTTTGGTATACATGCAAAAGTCAAAAAATACAGTAAAGGTTGAGAAGTTACAAAAAGATATTTGGGGGTATAGTGCAGATTTAGAAACTCATACTGTCGAAACTCATATACATAGATTAAGAAAAAAATTTCTTAATGTTTTTAATGATAATAATTTTATTATAAGCTCAAAAGAAGGATATTTAATTAATTGAAAAAAAGAAATAAAATTGCAAAAGATCTTTTCTCTAAAAAATATAAACAACGTATTGTAAAACCCAAAAAAGGGAAGGGTAGTTTTAAAAGAAAAAAAAAATAAATTTTTTTTAAATTTATTTAAGTGAGTCTTGCCCCAATTTGTTGAATTATTTTTGAAGACATTTCTGTACCTTTTTCTAAACAATCTTTTTGAGAAAAATTGTTTAAATAACCATGCAAATATCCACTTGCAAACAAATCACCCGCTCCTGTTAAATCAATTAACTTGAGGTTATCTTTTATTCCAATTTCGTTTACTTCACCTTGATTAATTGAAATAGCTCCTTGTTCACCTCTGGTAATAATTAAAAGTTTTTTAATTTGTTTACCAAATTCAATAACGTCGTTAAAATTTTCTGTTTTAATTAAAGATTTTATTTCCTCTTCATTTGCAAAAGTAATATCTAATTTATTTTTTACTAAATCATAAAAATGAGATTTATGTCTATCAACACAAAATTTATCCGATAAAGACATTGCTACTTTATTTGCAACACTTATTGCCTTATCAAATGCTTTTTTAGGTTCACCTTCATCCCATAAATAACCCTCTAAAAAAATCATTTCACTTTTTTTAATTGATTCTATGCTAATATCATTTTCATTTATTTTTCCAGCTATTCCCAAGAAGGTACACATTGTTCTTTCAGAGTCTGGTGTGATCAAAATTAAACAAGTTCCAGTCGGAAGGGATTCTTTTTTTTTTGAATAAATGTAGTTAACATTTTCATTTTTGAGTCCGATTTCATATTTATTTCCAAGTTCGTCATTAGCAACTTTTCCAATAAAACCAACTTCATTATCTAATTGAGACAAACCAACTATAGAATTTGCAACAGATCCACCTGAAATTGTTTTTTCAATTTTTAAATTTGAAATTAATTTTTGGAATTCATTTTTATCAAAAATTAATTTCATATTACCTTTTGATAAATTATTTTGAGAAATAAATTTTTCTTCAACTTTACAAATAACATCAACTATTGCGTTTCCTATACCTAAAATTTTCATGCTAAGCTTTTTTTGTTTTAATTGGTTTTTTTCGATCAGGATAACAAGCGTTACAAATTTTACAAGTTATTCCATAACAATCTCTGGCTTTACAATATTCCCTTCCATAATAAATGATTTGAAGATGAAGTTTATTCCAATACTTTTTAGGAAAAAGTCTTTTAAGATCTTTCTCAGTTTGAACTACATTTTTCCCATCTGTTAAACCCCATCTTTGAGCTAGTCTGTGAATATGGGTATCTACTGGAAATGCAGGTTGCCCAAATCCTTGAGACATAACTACACTAGCCGTTTTATGACCAACACCGGGTAGTTCTTCTAATTCTTGGTAAGTCTTGGGAACTTTTCCACCATGTTTTTCAACCAATATTTTTGAGAGTTTATATATACTTTTTGATTTTACTCTAAAAATTCCAATTTTTTTAATTAATTTTTCAATTTTTTTTCTTCCTATTTTTAAGAAATGTTCTGGTCTGTAATATTTTGGATAAATATTTTTAGTTACATTGTTTACATTTACATCCGTACATTGTGCAGATAATAAAACAGAAATTAGCAATGTGAATACATTGCGACTTTTAAGTGGGACAGTTATTTTAGGATATGTTTTATTTAAAATTTTTAGAATTAGATCAGCCCTTTGAATTTCATTCATTATTTAAAATTCATAAGATTTCTCATAGAATAAAGACCTGGTTTTTTTTTCATTAACCATTTCGCAGCTAATAATGCACCTTCAGAATATAAAGCTCTATCAAAAGCTTCATGATTTAAAGTAATTATTTCTTTGCCGCTAGAAAATTTTACTTCATGTTCGCCTATTATTTCGCCCTTTCTTAATGAGTTAAAATTTATTTTTTTACCATACGGAAATTTTTTTTTATTAAGAAATTTCTTACCAATTAAACTATAAAAATTTTTTCTTTTCCCTATAGCTATACCCTTTCCAAGCATTAAAGCAGTTCCAGAGGGATAATCCCTTTTATGTTTATGATGTATTTCAAAGATTTTGCTAAGAAAATTATTGCTTAAAGAGCTCGATGCTATTTCAGTTAAATACATAAGTAAATTAATTCCTAAACTCATATTACCTGCTTTTAAAATTGGAATTTTTTTTGAATATTTTTTAATTAAATTCTCTTCTTTTTTACTAAAACCAGTCGTTCCAATAACAATTCTTTTTTTTAATTTAGATGCAATTTTTAAAGTTTCAAAAGTACACTTTGGAACAGTGAAATCGATAATTAAGTCAGATTTTTTTAATACATCGATTGTATTTTGTGTAATTTTAATACCATTTATTTTTTTATTTACTTTTTTATATTCTGTTACAGCAACTAATTTAAAATTTTTGTCAGATTTTAAAGATTTAACAATTTGTTGGCCCATGCGACCCGCACATCCAGTTACAGCTAAGTTAATTTTTTTCATTAGATGATAAAATATAAAAGTATCATAAGTAATAAAACAATAATAGCCCAAATGCTCAAATTTTTTAAAAATGTCTTATTCTTAATATTAGTTCTAATAAAATTTGGTAAAATTAATATTAAGACAGCTATTAAGGCTAATGCTGGAATAATTTCATTTATGTCCATTATTTAGTTTTTCCAAAAACTTCTAGCTTTTTGAAAAAATTTCTTAATACTAGGATTAGATCTTTCATTCTCTATTTTTTTAAATTCTTCTAATAAATTTTTTTGTTCTTTATTTAAAGAGACTGGGACTTCTGTCTTAACTTGTACATAAAGATCTCCAAAATCACCTCTACGCATGAAAGGCATTCCTTTACCTTTTAATCTTAATTGTTTTCCGTTTTGAGTCCCCTCTGGAATTTTTATTTTTGCTTTTCCACCATCGATAGTTGGTATTTCAATCGATGTTCCCAAAGCTGCATCTACTATAGAAATGGGAAATTCAAAAAATAAATTTACATCTGATCTTTTAAAAAGCTGGTGTGTCTCAACATTTACAAATAAATACAGATCCCCACTAGCACCACCCCTTGTTCCAGCTTCTCCTTTACCAGCAAGTCTTATTCTTGTTCCATCATCCACACCTTTTGGAATTGTTACGGATATTTTTTTTGATGTTTGTTTATTGCCCTGACCATTACAATCATTACAAGGGTGTGTGATTTCCTCTCCACTACCTGCACATTGTGGGCAAGTTTGTTGAACAGTAAAAAAACCTTGATTTGAACGAACTTTTCCATTTCCACCACAGTAAGTACATCTATCAGGACTATGACCAGGTTTTGATCCATTTCCTTTGCAGGTGTTACATTTCTCAGTAGTAGAAAATTGTATATTTTGCTTTTTACCTGTGTAAGCTTCCTCTAGAGATATTGATAAGTCGTATCTTAAATCTGACCCTCTATTATTAGAGCTTCTTCTCGAACTTTGTCTTCTACTCCCACCAAAGTCACTAAAAAAATCCTCAAAAATATCTGAAAAATCTGCACCGCTAAAACCTCTGAAACCTCCAAAACCTCCTTGTCCACTACCATTTTCAAATGCTGCGTGACCAAAGTTATCATAATTTTCTTTTTTTGATTTGTCAGATAAAATTCCGTAGGCTTCACTTGCCTCTTTAAACTTATCTTCAGCAGCTTTATCTCCAGGATTTTTATCTGGATGGTACTTCACTGCTAATTTTCTGTATGCAGACTTTAACTCTTCTGAATTTGCATTTTTATTGACGCCAAGGACATCATAATAATCTCTTTTAGCCATGTATTAACTTGGACAAATAGATGTCAGTTAAGCGCTTTTTTCTTTATTTTCGTCTTTTACTTCTTCAAAATCCGCATCAACAACATTATCGTCTTTTTTTCCCTTTTC
>MDTB01054379.1_pt1 | contig 14121 bp, 13 predicted proteins | sample 811161 | NCBI WGS metagenome assembly MDTB01 (sample SAMN05326650, study PRJNA326480) | marine metagenome | isolation source: seawater | place: Mediterranean Sea | collected 2009
AAGAGTCTGATTATTCAAGGATCAATCTAAAAGATAGCTCAGATGAAATTATTAAGAAGATCAAGAAAGCAAAATCTGACTCAGAACCTATCCCGGATAACTTAAAGTCTTTAGAAAAAAAACCAGAAGCTTTAAATCTTCTAAATATTTACTCAGAATTTTCAAAATCGAGTTTAGAAAAAACTTTAAAAGAAATGGCTGGTAAAGATTACTCTTTTGTTAAAAATAAGATTACAGAACTACTTATAAGCGAAATATGTCCCATTGGTAAAGAAATCAAAAAACTAATAAATGATGGGACATATTTACATGAAGTATTGAACAAAGGTGCCGAAAAAGCTAGAATAATTGCTGAGGAAAACCTTAAAAATATTCGTGAAAAAGTGGGCCTGATATAATATAAATTTTTTATGATACAAGTAGAAAACACTCCAAATCCCGAATCTCTTAAATTTGTAACGGAGCAAATAATTTCAACTACAGAAACTGAAGAGTTTCAAAAAAATGATATAAATAATATATCAAATGTTTTTATTAAAGAGCTGTTAGGTTTTAAAGGTGTTGAGTTAGTTTTAATATCAAAAAATTTTTTGTCGGTAAAAAAAGATAAAACTGTTAATTGGAATGAGTTAAAACCTATGATAATTTCTCACCTAAACCATTACTTTGCTAACAATAAGAACCCAATTTTAAAAAAAGATAAATCTAAGCAAGTTCAAAGTCAGAATGATAGCGAAACTATAGATAAGATCAAAGAGGTATTGGATACTAAAATTAGACCTGCAGTAGAAAAAGATGGGGGAGATATAAAGTTTAAATCTTTTAAAGAAGGAGTTGTAAAAGTAGAACTTCAAGGGAGCTGTTCTGGCTGCCCAAGTTCATTAGTTACTCTAAAGCAAGGAGTTCAAAATTTGCTAAAGCATTATGTAAAAGAGGTAAATTCAGTGGAGGCAAACTAAATTGAAAAAAAACCTTAGCTACAAAGATAAATTAATTGAACTCGCTCAGATTTATGATGTTAAAGAAATTAAAGATTATCTAAAAAGAAGAAAAGAATTAACAACTGGTCAACTTGAATTAATTTTAAGAAAAAATAAAATAGCAATACCTAAAGATTTTAAAACAAGTTTCATAAAAGAAAATTTTTATAAACCATTATCAAAAGTTTCAAAAAAAATTGATGACTTAAAAGATGGTAGCTCAAAAAAAGTTGCCAAAATTTCTAGGCAAGTAAATTATTTAAAAGAGGACAGTTCAAGAAATATCAGTGGCTTTTTCTATAACCTGTGGAAATATTTTGGAAAAATAGGTTTGAACACGTTAAATGTTTTGCCTTTGATAGGTAAGACATTTTACTCTTTTTTTGGAAATTTTTTTACTAATATTTTTAATGCAATCTATGAACAACAAATAAATAAAAAAAAAGCAGGCCAAACAATAGCTGCAATCTTTTTTATAGTTGCTGGTCTTACTGTAATTTTGTCAGGTATTTCAACATTCGAGAAACAAGATAATGAAATAGTTAAAAAGGAATTAAAAAAGACCGAAACTAAAATTGAAAAAGAAGAAAAAAAATTAACTTTAAAACCTAAAAAAGAAGTCAAAAAACCTAAGATTGAAACCAGAAAACCAGATAAAAAAATTCCTGAACTAATTTTGCCAGATTTAAATTTAAAAACAGCAACAGTTTTAAATTTATTTGAAGACGTAAATTATAATTTAAATACTGTGAGGTATGAAAAAATAGTAAAACCAATATACTTTACTCAATTTCCAAAAGATCTCGATGAAATACAAAGTGTTAAATTAAAAAAAGAAACATTTATAAAGATTGTATTACCATTAATCGTTGCAGAGAATGAAAAAATAATGGAGGATAGAAATATTCTAAATAAAATAGCTTCCAAAAAAATGACAACTGACTTGGAAAAACAATGGTTAAGACAGAAGTTTTTAGAATACAAAGTTAAAAAAGGAAGCGTAAGTGAATTAAAAAATAGAATGGATATAATTCCCACATCAATAGCTTTAGCACAAGCCGCTAAAGAAAGTGGCTGGGGTACATCACGTTTTGCGTTAGAGGGTAACGCTATTTTTGGCCAATGGACTTGGAATGGAAAAGGAATTGAACCTCTTTTAAGGGATAAATCTAAAAATCATAAAATTCTTAGGTTCCCTATTTTAAGAGCGTCAGTTAAGGCTTATAAAAATAATTTGAATACTCACAGAAGTTATTCAAAATTTAGAGAAAAAAGAAGCTTGTTAAGAGAAAAAAATAAGAAAATTAATGGTTTAGAGCTCGCAAAGACTCTTGGTAGCTACGCACAAACTGGAAGTGAATATACAAAAATTTTGTCTCAAATAATTGTCCAAAATAGATTAATGGATTTTGAACCTGTAAGATTAGCAAATTCAGTGAAAAAACAAGAATTAAATTTATAGTTTATTTATCAGCTAATACAAATTGAATTCCTAACCATCTCCAATAATTATTTTTTTCTTTTAAGGAGCAATTGATTCGACCCCTTTCTCCAATAAATTTTTCATCAATATTAACTTTCAAAATATTATCTTTAATAAACTCAATTTTAGAATTTCGCCAGTTATTTCCCTCGTTAGAGAAACAATTTATTAATTTTAGATTCTTAATATTTTCATAAAATTCTATTTTTACTTTTGGCGGATTATCATTATTAGCTAAAAATTTTTCTTCTGGATAAATCTTTTTATACTTAAAAGGTAAAGTTTTAGTTATTGTGGTAAACCTTTTATGTTCACCATATTTTTCATTAATTGGAAATCTTGGAAGTTCATATAAATCTTTAGTTTCATCTATTACACCTGAATGTTGACCAAGTGCATATTTAAACCCTAATTTCTTTATTAGATCTTTAAATTCTAAGCTGTATTCTCCAAATGGATACGAAAAAAATTCAGAATTTTTTCCTAATTTTTTTTTAAAAATATTGATAGATTTTAGAATATCCTTTTTAATATCCTGAATATCCTCATCAACCAAATATTCATGAGTATGGCTATGATTACCTATTTCAACAAAATTTTCTTTACTTATTTGTTTAATTTCCTCCCAATTCATATAACCGGGAGCACCAACTTCTCGTGTGCTTATAAATAAAATAAAAGGTATTTTTTTTTCATTAAGTATTGGCCATGCATTTTCATAAAATGATGAATAACCATCATCTATAGTAAGGAGAATTTTTCTTTTGTTTTTATTTTGAGATAAGTCCATCTTAAAATTTTTAGGGTTTACAAATTCGATATTTTGATTTTGTATTATTTCTATGTGTTTTTTGAAATCGTTAATCCTAATATTAGTGGATGGATACTTATTTTCATTAAACCTGTGATACATAATCGAAATAATACCATAATCTTCAATAATAGTATCTTGGGCTGATGGATAAAGTTTGTTTTGGCCAAATAAAAAAATTATAAATATAAATATGATAAAAGATTTTTTAATAATTAGTTGCACGGGCAATAATGATAAAATTGGTTTAAAAATAAATGATAATTTTTTTATTCATAATTTTCAAAATAAAATTCATAATAATGAGCTATTAGTATCAATAATATTGAATTTAATCACTAAGCACAAAGTAAATATTAATAAAAATTTTTCAGTTTTAGTAAATAACGGACCTGGTAGCTTTTCTTCATTAAGAGTTGCTTTATCGGTGGCTAAAGGAATAAAAATATCGAATAATGTCAAACTGTATGGTTTTAAAAGCAAGGATTTGCCTATATTTAACCTTGAAAATATCGAAATTTTAATTAAAAAAAAATTAATAGAAAAAAATTTGATTAAACCACTATATTTAAGTTAAATTTAGAATTATGAACAATATAGAAGATAAGTGTAAAGAAAAAGGGGTAAGACTTACCGAGCAAAGAAAGACAATAGCTAAAATACTTTCAGAGTCGAAAGAGGAATATGGCTCAAAAGATCACCCAGATGTTGACGAGCTACATAAACGTGTAACTCAAATTGATGACAAAATAAGTATCGCAACTGTTTACAGGACAGTAAAACTTTTTGAAGAAGCTGGAATTTTAATCAAACATGATTTTAAAACTGGAAAAGCAAGATATGAAATTAATGATGATCATAATCATCTAATTGATATTAATAGTGGAGAAATTGTGGAATTCGTCGATAAAGATATTGAATTGTTGCAGGAAAAAATAGCCAATAAGCTTGGCTACAAATTAGTAGATCATAAACTTGAATTGTACGGTTCAAAAATCAAAAAATAAATTGCAAAAAAAATTATTTATTAAAACATTAGGCTGTCAGATGAATGAGTATGACAGTAATCGAATTGTCGAAAGCTTAAAAAAAATTAATTATACTAAAACTGACAATCCATCAGATGCTAATTTATATATTCTAAATACATGCCATATTAGAGAAAAAGCAACAGATAAAGTTTATCATGATATTGGTAGAGTAAAAAAACTTTTTAGAAATAAGTCTAAGCCAGTTGTTATTGTTGCCGGTTGCGTTGCCCAAGCAGAGGGTGAGGTAATAATGAATAAAGAAAAGTACGTTGATGGTGTTGTAGGTCCACAGTCATACCATGCTTTAAACAAAATACTTTTAAACATTGAAGAAAAAAAACAAAAAATTAATTATACTGAATTTGAAGCAGAGTCTAAATTTGACGAGCTTAAATATATAAAAAATTCGAATAGTAAGATTTCTTCTTATTTAACCATTCAAGAAGGGTGTGATAAGTTTTGTAAATTTTGTGTTGTGCCCTACACAAGAGGACCAGAGTTTTCTAGAAAATTTACACAAATAATATCTGAAGCAGAACAATTAATAAGTAATGGCTCAAAAGAGATAATTTTGTTAGGTCAGAACGTTAATGCTTATAATGATGGGGGAAAAAGATTATCTAATTTAATAATTGAACTTGAAAAGTTAAGTGGATTAGAAAGAATTAGATACACAACATCTCACCCTAAAGATATGAGCAGTGATTTAGTTAAACTTCATGGAATTTCAAAAAAATTAATGCCTTTATTACATTTGCCAGTTCAGAGTGGATCAGACAATATCTTAAAAAAAATGAATAGGAAGCATTCCATCAGGGAATACTTATCAATAATTGAAAAACTTAGGAAAGAGAAAAAAAATATTAAATTTTCAAGCGATTTCATAATTGCTTACCCTGGTGAAACAGAGGAAGATTTTAATCAATCTGTTGACTTAATAAAGAATATTAAATTTGTTAATTCTTACTCATATATCTTTAGCCCAAGACTAGGTACACCGGCTGCTAAATTAAAAACTATAGATAAAAAGTTGGCTAAGGAGAGACTAATTAAGTTTCAAAAAATTGTTGAAGAATTAAAAAAGAAAAACAAGAAAGAATTAGTTGGAAAGGTTGTTAAAGTTTTATTTGAAAATAAAGTAAGTGGAGGAAAATATTTTGGAAGAGATGAATATCAAAATCCAGTCATTGTGAACTCAAAGCAAGATATAGTTGGTAAAATTATTAAGGTAAAAGTTATAAATTCCAATTCTCAAACTATTTTTGGTAATTTATTTAACCATGAAAATGCAGCAGCTTAAAATGGAAGGTAGTATTAATTGGGGTTTAATTGGTTACGGAAAGTTTGGTAAAAAAATAGAGGACTCTTTCTTAACAGCCAAGCACTCCAAGTTAAAAGCTATAGCTAGCAGATCTTTTGAAAAAAAAAATGATGTTACAGAAAAACTCTCTGAAGATAAAATAGTTTATGATTCACATAATAAGTTATTTAAAGATAAGAGTATCGATAGTGTATATATTGCAACTACCAATAATTTTCATAAAGAATTAATTATTAGTGCGGCGAAACATAAAAAAAATATAATTTGTGAAAAACCAGCTTGTCTAAATGAAAAAGATTTTAAGGAATGCGTCGATGAAATAAAAAAAAATGATGTTTTTTTTATGGAAGGTTTAATGTATTTACATCACCCACAAATTATTAAAGCCATTAATTTGATAAAAAGGGGAAAAATAGGTGAAGTTAAAAAAATTAACTCGAGTTTCGGTTATAGAATTGGTAAGAAGTTTTTTTTTCTTGAATTAAAAAAAATAGACACAAAATCTAGAATATTTAATTCAAAATTAGGAGGAGGAGCTATCTACGACCTAGGTTGTTACCCAATTACTGCAGCTTTGTTATTTTTTAATCTTCAAAGGACCAGCAATAAGATTATTAAGAGTGAGTTTAATAGAAATGATGGTAGATATGGAGTAGATGAAAGTGCGGATGCAAAGTTATTTTTTGAAAACGGAGGTGAGGCAAATCTTAAAGTATCAATAAGAAAAGATTTAGAAAACACTATTGAAATTATTGGTAATAGAGGAAAAATCAAGATATTATATCCATGGAAAGCACCTATAAATTCAGAAATGGAAGTGAATATAGATCAAGAAAAAAAAATAATTAAAACAACTTTGCAACAAGACATATATACACTAGAGATTGATAACGCTTCAAAAGCAATAATAAATAATAAAAAAGAAATCATTTTTCCTGCAATTAGTTTAGATGGATCTTTGGAGTATATAAAGATTATGGATAAATGGAAAAAATAGATCACAAAAATAAATAATGATTTTTGATTGTTTCACATATTTCAATGATGATTTGATAACAGAATTGAGACTTAATATACTAAATGATTATGTAGATAAATTTGTGATAGTAGAGGCAACGACTGACCATGCTGGAAAAAAAAAGAACCTTAATTTCAACATTAAAAAATTTGAGAAGTTTGAAAAAAAAATTAGATATATAATTGTAGACGATCTACCAAAAAACACTAAACCTTTTTATTACAATAAAAGAATGTGGCATGAGAATATGGTAAGGGAAGAGTATCAAAGAAATCAAATTATGAGAGGCTTGTATGACGCAGAAGATGAGGATTTGATTATAATATCTGATAACGATGAGATACCAAATTTAAAAAACTTAGATAGAGTAAACTTTAGAAGGTATGCAGTTTTCAATCAAAAATTTTATAAATATAAGATAAATCTCCTTAGTAAAAATCAAACTCCATATCAAGGATCAAGGATTATAAGAAAAAAATATTTGAAAAATAACATCACCCCACAATGGTTAAGATATCAATACACTAAAAGAATTAAATTTTGGCAAGTACACAGGCACTTCACAAATCCTACAATTATTGAAGATGGAGGTTGGCATTTTTCTTTTGTCATTAGTCCAGAAAAAATAAGTTATAAAATGAAAGCATATGGACATGGTGAACTTAATACTGAAAAATTTACAAACGTTAACTACATAAGAGAAAAAATTGAAAGCCAAAAAGATTTTATTTCTGGCACACCTCTAACAAAGGTAGAAATAGATGAAACATTTCCTATATATATTATTAATAATAAAAAAAAATTTGAGGAATTTTTAATTTAAATGAACAATTTAAGTAAATTTGAAAATGAATTTGTATTTAAAAAGATTGACAATGAAACAATAAATATTCAGGTTCTTAATAATAATTTATTAATGGCTTTAGTAGGAAGTTATAATGAAAATTTACTTCATTTGGAAAAATTAACAAAAACAACCATTTTCTTTAGAGGTAATTCACTTACTGTTAAGGGCAATAATCAAAGCACAGAATTAGTGCTCGAAGCAATCAAATTTCTGATTGATAAGTTTATATTGACAAACACCATTGAAAAAAATGATATTATCATATCAGTGAAAAAAAAAATTGACTCAGAAAAAAATTCGAATGTGCAGACTTTAAGTCAGCTTATTAAAACGCCTAGAAAATCTGTAATTGCGCGTTCAGAAAAACAATCAGAATACATTAAATCATTAAAAGAAAATGATATTGTTATGGCACTTGGTCCAGCAGGGACTGGAAAAAGTTTTTTAGCAGTTTCGGTTGCGATAACTTTACTTATGGAAAAAAAAGTTCAGAGAGTTATTTTATCTCGACCAGCAGTTGAGGCAGGAGAGAAGTTGGGTTTTTTACCTGGCGATATGAAGGAAAAAGTTGATCCATATTTAAGACCTCTATATGACGCTTTATACGATTTATTTGGTTTTGAAAAAATTCAAAAAAAAATTGAAACTGGCGAAATAGAAATAGCTCCACTGGCCTTCATGAGAGGAAGGACTTTAAAAAATTGCTTTGCGATTTTAGACGAGGCCCAGAATGCAACAGATACACAAATTAAAATGTTTTTAACGAGAATTGGTGAAAATTCAAAATTAGTAGTAAATGGCGATCCATCGCAAATTGATTTGATAAATAAATCTCAATCGGGTCTGATTAGATCAAAAGAAATATTAAAACATATTGAAGAAATAAAGATTATAAATTTTGATCACACAGATGTTGTTAGACATCCACTAGTTTCAAAAATTATTCGGGCTTATCAGAAAAAAAGCACTGATGATAAAAATTAATGTAATTTCTGGTAATATTCTTTGGAAAAAGACCTTAAAAAACCCCCAAAGTTATTTTGACAGTAAGTTAAAAAAAATTAACCTCAATAATGATTTATTTAAGAAAAAAAAAATTATATGTTCTTTGCTATTATCGGACTCGAAAGAAATTAAAAGATTAAACAAAAAATTTAGAAAAAAAAATAAGTCAACAGATATTCTATCATTTCCTTTTTACCGAAAGAAAGATCTTTATAAAATAATTAAAAAGGAAAAAGAAATTTATATTGGTGATATAATTATTAATTTTAATAAATTAAAAAAAGCTTCATGTAATAAAGATTTTAATAATAAACTCAATAAATTATGGATACATGGGTTAGTACATTTATTTGGATACAAGCATAAAACTTTAAAAGATTTTAAATCTATGAGCAAAGTAGAAAAAAAATATCTTCGGTACCTCAACTAAATGTTTGATAAGATTTTAGATAATAGATTTATAGTTATATACCTTTTACCTTTTTGTATTGGAGTATTCACTGTATTTTCTTTTCAGCCATTTAATTTCACCTATATAAATTTTATTTTATTACCGGCTCTTTTTGCACTAGTTGTTTTCGTAAGTAAAAGAACAAAAAATGTTTATCGCAAAAGACCATATAAAAAAAATTTATTTCTTATTGGTTTAATTTTTGGTTTTGGTTTTTATTTAAGTGGTATTTATTGGATAGCTTACTCATTAACATTTGATGAAAGTTTTAAAATTTTTATTCCTTTCTTTATAATTCTAATACCTTTATTTTTAGGTTTATTTACGGGATTAACAATCCTGATAATTGGCCCATACATTAATTATAACATCTTTTCAGTTTTATTATTTTCTGGTTCTTATGCATTTTCAGATTATGTTAGAGGAAAAATTTTAACGGGTTTTCCGTGGAATCTTATCGGTTATAGCTGGTCATGGTTTACAGAAATTTTACAAATCTTAAACTTTTTTGGCCTTTATGCTTTTAATCTTATAGCTATTACAATTTTTACCTTACCTGCGGTAATTTTTTTTCGAATAAAGTTAAGTAGTAAAATTTTTGTTTTCAGTTTAACTATAATATTTGTTTTTTTGACATATTTGTTTGGAACGTTTTCAATAAACAAAAACAAAGGTTTATTAAACTATCTCACCATAGATGAGAAAGTTTATATAAAAGTAGTTTCTCCAAATTTTAAGTTAGATTATAATTTACCAATTGATAAAGTAGAGGAAAAATTAAAAAAGATAATAAGATACAGTAATCCAGATGACTCCAAAAAAACGATTTTCATTTGGCCAGAAGGAATTTTTACTGGGTATGATATTGATGATATTTTAAATTTTAAAAAAATTATAAGACAAAGCTTTAGTAAGTCGCATTTAATTTTATTTGGAATTAATTCTATCGACGAAAGTACTGGTCTTTATTTTAATAGCTTGATTGTAATCAATAATGAATTTGAGATTCTAAGCAAATATAATAAAACGAAGTTAGTTCCTTTTGGAGAATTTCTACCATTTGAAAAATATTTAAATAAAATTGGTTTGAAAAAAATTACTCAGGGACATGGATCTTTTTTAAAAGGACAAAAACAGCAAAATATTTTAATTGATAATTTAAATATTCTTCCTTTGATTTGTTACGAAATTATTTTTACAGAATTAATACAAAAAACTGATGATAAAACCAATTTAATAATAAATATTTCAGAGGATGGTTGGTTTGGGAAATCAATAGGTCCCCACCAGCATTTTGCTAAAGCAATTTATAGGGCAATAGAAAATGACACTTATTTAATCAGATCTGCCAATCAAGGAGTAAGTGCAATTATAAATAATAAAGGAGAAATAGTTAAAAAATTAAATACTCATGAGGCTGGAAATATTGAATTAAATGTTCCGTTGATAAAATCAGAATATAAAAATAAAAATGATTTGATATTCTTTACACTTTTATTTACATATTTATTTATCTTTTTAATTTTTAGAAATAAAACAAATGCAAAAAAATAATAATTTTTTATTTACTAGCGAGTCAGTATCTGAAGGGCATCCAGATAAAGTCTGTGATAGAATTTCAGATATGGTTGTAGATTGCTATTTAGGTCGAGAACCCTTTTCAAGAGTGGCATGTGAAACTTTAACCACAACTAATAAAGTTGTTCTAGCAGGTGAAGTAAGAGGTCCAAAGATAGAGAAAGAAGAAATTATAAACAAAGTTAGAGAGTGTATAAAAGATATTGGTTACGACCAAGATGGATTTGGCTGGAAAACTGCTAACATAGAGACATTTCTACATGAACAATCTGCAGATATAGCAATGGGAGTTGACTCTAAAGATAACAAAGATGAGGGAGCTGGTGATCAAGGAATAATGTTTGGTTATGCTTGTAAAGAAACTGAAGAGTTAATGCCGGCACCAATACATTATTCTCATAAAATTTTAAGATTGATGGCTGAAGATCGAAAAAAAGGAAGTTTAAATGGAATCGAACCTGACTCAAAGAGCCAAGTAACTATGTTGTATGAAAACGATAAACCATCAAAAGTTACTTCAGTAGTTATTTCCACTCAACATTCAAAGGATTTAAACCAAGAAAAAGTAAAAGATCTTGTAATTCCCTATATTAAAAAATCTATTCCGGAGAAATATATTAAAAATTTAGATCAAAAAGAAATTTACATTAATCCAACAGGTCAATTTATAATTGGAGGACCTGATGGTGACACAGGTTTAACTGGCAGAAAAATAATTGTGGATACTTATGGAGGAGCAGCTCCACATGGTGGAGGCGCTTTTTCTGGCAAAGATCCTACAAAAGTAGATAGATCAGCTGCTTATGCTGCTAGATACCTTGCAAAAAATATTGTTGCATCAGGTATCTCTGAGAAATGTTTAATTCAATTAGCATACGCAATTGGAGTTTCTAAACCATTATCCATTTTTTTAAAACTATCTGATGGCGATGAAGATAAAATTGAAAATGTTAAAAAGATTATTAATCAAAATTTTGACTTATCACCAAGAGGTATTAGGGAAATGTTAAAGCTTAATAACCCTATATATGAAGTCACTTCTGCTTATGGACATTTTGGAAGAAAACCCTCAAATAAGGGTGAATTTACCTGGGAAAAAACAGATAAAGCAAATTTATTTAAATTGTAATCTTGAAAAAACCATAATTTTCAATTAATAATTACTAAATTTGGAGAATATCAAAATGGGCTTTAGCCCATTTTTTTTTAGGAGTACTACAAAATGTTAAATAGAGGATTAGATAAGTTAGAATTATTAAGAATAGTAGATGCTGTTGCTAATGAAAAATCAATTGACAAAGAATTAGTGATAGGCTCGATGGAAAGTGCCATTCAAAAAGCTGCTTTAACTAAATTTGGAGCTGACAACAATATTGAAGTTGTTATCGATAGAGAAAGCGGTGATATCAAGATACAGAAAGTATTAGATATAGTAGAAAATGTAGAAGATCCAGCTAGAGAAATTTCACTTGAAAATGCTAAAAAGGTTAATTCGGAAGAGTCTTTGAAAATCGGGGATAAAATTTTTGAAGAATTGCCCCAAGTAGATTTTGGTAGAATAGCCGCACAAAGTGCAAAACAAGTTATTAGTAGTAGAGTTCGAGAAGCTGAAAAAAATAGACAATTTGAAGATTTCATAGATAAACAAGGGCAAATCCTCAGTGGGATAATTAAGAGATTAGAGTATGGAAATGTAATAGTAGATTTGGGAAAAGCTGAAGGAGTAATTAAAAAAGACGAGTTAATTCCAAGAGAAATACTTAAAAATGGTGATCGAGTTAAAGCATATTGCTATGAAGTGAAAAAAGAACTCAAAGGGCATCAAATATTTTTATCTAGGGCACACCCACAATTTTTAGCTAAATTATTTTTTCAAGAAGTACCAGAAATTTATGAAGGTACAATTGAAATTAAATCTGTAGCTAGAGACCCAGGTAGTAGAGCTAAAATTTGTGTTCATTCACAAGACTCATCGATTGACCCAGTGGGAGCATGTGTAGGCATGAGAGGTAGTAGAGTTCAAACAATTGTGAACGAGCTTCATGGGGAAAAAATAGATATTATTAAATGGACAGAAGATTTACCAACACTGATATCGGAGTCATTATCCCCTGCAGAAATTCAAAAAGTTTTAATAGATCAGGATAATAAAAGAATTGATATAATTCTTACTGAGGAAAATTTAAGTAAAGCTATAGGAAGAAGAGGACAAAATGTAAGATTAGCATCTAAACTTACAAATTATGAGATTGATATTTTAACAGATAAAGAAGATTCAGAAAGAAGACAGACTGAGTTTAAAGAAAGAACTGAGACACTAATTAAAAACTTAGAGGTGGACGAAACATTAGGTCAACTTTTAGTGTCCGAGGGTTTTCCAAGTATTGAGGACATAGCTCAATCTACACCTGAAAATATTTCAAAAATTGATGCAATAGATGAGGATACTGCAAAAGAACTGATCACAAGGTCTAAAGAAACTTTAGTTAAAGAAAAAGAAGCTATTTCACAAAAGCTTAAAGATCTTGGAGTCGATGAAGCATTGATTAATTTAAAAGGCATGACACAGGGAATGCTTGTAATATTAGGACAAAAAAATATTAAAAAAATAGGAGATTTTGCAGACTTATCATCTGATGAATTAATAGGTGGTTTCGATGAAATCAAAGGAAAAAAAATTAGAATAGAAGGTTATTTAGAGGAATTTTCACTATCTAGGAAGGAAGCTGACGAATTGATTATGTCTGCTAGAGAGATAGCTTACAAATAATGTTATGGAAAAAGACAAAAAGAAAACACTTACAATTTCATCAAGCTTAAAAAAAAAGATAGACACGAGTGCAATTAGCAGTGATGGTAAAAAATCTTTTGCTGTAGAGAAGAAAAAACCTTTCAAATCTAACAAAAATTTTTCAAAAAATAATCATATCGCTAAACCTGTTTTTGATACAAATATTAAAAAAAAGAATTTCACGAGAAAATTTGTTGAACAACAAGCTACAAAAGATTTTATAAAAAAGGACAGTAAACCAACTGGAAAGAGTAAGTTGAAGTTAAAAAGCCCAGTGGATAAGAGAGATTTTAAACTTACTGTTTCAAGAGCTTTAAATGTTGAAGAAATTGAAATAAAGCAAAGAAGTCTTGCTTCAGTTAAAAGAGCAAGATTAAAAGAAAAAAAGAATAAGCCTGAGGGTGAAGATAAAAAAGAATTTAAAAAAGTAATTCGTGATGTGAAAATCCCTGAACAAATTACTATTCAAGAATTATCAAATCGAATGGCAGAAAAGTCTAATGACATTATTAAATTTTTATTCAATATGAAGGTAATAGCAACTATTAATCACGTAATAGATAAAGATACTGCTGAATATATTGTAAAAGAATTTGGTCATAAACCCGTTCTAGACGACCAACCAGCATTAGAAATAAGTAAGGTAAAAGAAAAGTTGCAGGGTGATATAAAAACTAGACCGCCAGTCGTGACAATTATGGGGCATGTAGATCATGGAAAAACCTCTTTACTAGACGCTTTAAGAGACACTGATGTAGTTTCGGGAGAATTTGGAGGCATTACTCAACATATTGGAGCATATCAA
>MDTB01132906.1_pt1 | contig 14121 bp, 9 predicted proteins | sample 811161 | NCBI WGS metagenome assembly MDTB01 (sample SAMN05326650, study PRJNA326480) | marine metagenome | isolation source: seawater | place: Mediterranean Sea | collected 2009
AAATTCGATTTTTCAATAAAATAATTTATCACAGGCCCCGAACGATCAAGGCTCATAGGGCTAATGGAAAGACGCACCAGAAAACCGACAGTGATAAGAAAAAGCAGCAGAACAAGAAGAAAAAATATTCTCAATGGCCAAAAAGTCGTTAGCGACAAAAAGTAATTTCTTAAATTATTTAACAATTCCAGCTCACCCAGCTCATAATGTTGCCAAAGATTGATTCACAGTCATATTTGACCTAATTACTATAACACTCATTACTAAAGGAGAAACAAATCATCATGCCCCTTACCGAAGGTACAAAAGCGCCAAAATTCAACCTCGCATGTGATGGCGACACAAAAGCCAAACTCTCTGATTATGCCGGCAAAAAACTCGTCTTATATTTTTATCCTAAAGACGATACCCCCGGTTGCACCACCGAGGCTTTGGACTTCACCGCTCACATCAAAAACTTTGAGAAAGCTAATACTGCGATTCTTGGGGTATCAGCTGACCCAGTTACCAAGCATGAAAAATTTAAGAACAAACATAATCTCAAAATTCTACTTGGCAGTGATGAAGATCATGAGGTTCTCAATGCCTATGAAGTTTGGGTTGAAAAAAATATGTATGGCAAGAAATATATGGGTATTGAGCGCGCCACTTTTCTGATTGATGAAAAGGGTAAAATTCAAAAAATCTGGCGAAAAGTTAAAGTCAAGAACCACGTGGCAGACGTTCTAGAAGCCGCAAAAGCCGGCTAGATCAAGGCTTATAAGGTGTCGGACATTCAAAACAGCTTAAGAGAACAAGCACGTGAAGTCTTACTCTGCTGTCATGCCGAAAAGAAGGCGCAATACGCCCTTGATGTTTTTACCGCTCACCAAAAAGGAGAGCTAAGAACATCATTGCTTGAAAACAAGGGGTGGCCTGAACGCCCCGGCAGACCTGAAACACCAGAGCTTCTGAGCCCAAAAGACATGCCTAAAAGACGTTCCGGTGGCCCTGCGGGGCGTATCGGACTGCTCCATGCGCTCGCCCATATTGAATTAAACGCCATTGATTTGGCATTTGACCTGCTCGGGCGCTTCGAAAACACCCCTATGCCTGAAGAGTTTTATACTGACTGGCTTCGTGTCGGCGCAGAAGAGGCAAAGCATTTTATGCTTTTACAAGGACGGCTAAAGTCTCTTGGAAGCTATTACGGTGCTCTACCCGCTCATGATGGCTTATGGGAAGCGGCTCAGAATACTGCGCATAATCTTGCCGCCAGACTCGCCATTGTTCCTATGGTTTTGGAGGCTAGAGGGTTAGATGTCACCCCGCAAATGATTGAAAAACATACCAAAAATGGTGATAATGAAAGCGCAAATATCCTCGGCATTATTTACGAAGATGAAAAAACTCATGTTGCCATTGGAAGCAAGTGGTTTTCATATCTTTGCCGGAAACAAAATAAAGACTCACAAATTCAATATCAAAAGTTTGTGCAAACTTATTTCAAAGGCGATATCAAGCCCCCTTTTAATAAACCCGCACGAGATGAAGCTGGTCTGCCGGAAACATTTTACATATTCGACAGATAATTTTTTTGTTTCCAAGATGTTGAAAAATAATGTAAATACTTTCTTTGTGTCATTCTAAGGCGAGTATCGTGCGCAAATTTTTAATAAAGATTTTCTCTAGTAAAGAGCTTTATATTCGAAACCAAGGCTCGGTAAGATATTTTACCCTGACGACTGGAATGCAAATTTCTGGTCTCATTATTTCTATCGGTATCGCTCTGACCCTTATCGTTTCGGTTACTTTCATCAGCATGCAAGATGAAATTATCGCCTTTAGAAATGAAAAATTACAAGAAACAGTTCAGAATTACGAAATTCAACTGGCTCAAATGCAGTCAAATCTCGACTCATTAGACAAGAAGCACCAACTCACGCAAGAGTGGTTTAAAGAAATCACCTCCACGCTTGAACTCCGTCATAACGAGTTGACAAAAATCTTTGAAAAAAATGCAAGTGTGACAGCTCAACTTGAAGACATGAAAACCAAATTCGCAGTTGCCTCCAACCGAGTTATTAGAAGTAAATCGCGAACGAATATAATTGCTTCACCTATCGGAAATAAAAGTGACCAGTTTCAAAGTCGTGTTGATACTGGTGTAAACAATACCGACAAAATTGTTCTCTCTGATAGTTATGAAATCAATTACAATGATTTTGTTTCCAAGCAAGATCTTATGGATGTCCCCGCCAATATTCGCGATAGGGTTCAACGACTAACAATCCGTCAACAAGAACTCCTTGACGCTTTGGAAGAAAACACCGATCAAAAAATTGCTGAAGCCACTGCGATAATTAATGCGACTGAAACAGTTAATGCCGAAGAATTCATTGCAAGCATCCTGCCTGAGTCCACGATTGCTTCGGGCGGGCCGTTTATACCGATGGTTGCAGATATTGATCGCTCGGATCCAAAATTTAAACAGATGTTGCGTATTTCCAACAATCTAGAACAGCTTTCAAATTTAAATCTGTCTCTTGCAAAGTTACCTTTATCTGTACCTGTCCATTATTACAAAACTACCAGTGATTTCGGACCTCGTATCGACCCCATTAACAAGCGCCGTGCATTTCACGCAGGGCTTGATTTTGGCGCACCCTCAGGAACAAAAGTACATGCCACCCTTCCTGGGCGGGTTCTGAAGGCAGGTCACAAAGGCCCTTATGGCTTGGCCGTTGAAATCGACCACGGCAATGGATTTCGCACCCGATACGCCCACCTCAAATCAATAAAAGTGAAACGTGGACAAAAAATTGACTTCCATCAGGTTGTTGGTACGGTAGGCTCAAGTGGGAGAAGTACTGGACCACATCTCCATTATGAGATTTGGTATAAAGATAAAGTTCAAAACCCAATGAATTTCACGCAGGCTGGAAAGCATCTATTTTCAAGTGGCTTACCCAGCGGACAATAGGAGTTTCCGATGAGTTCAACAAAAGTGAACACGTCAAAAATCAGTAAATCCGGTAAGGCGGCGCCCTCTATCTTGAGTTCAGACATTAATGTTCTGGGTCAACTCTTTGCTGATGGTGAAATTCATATTGATGGGCATGTTGATGGCGATGTGCGTTCTAGCAAGCTTGTTATCGGCGAGTCAGCAAATGTTAAAGGCGAGATTGCTGCTGACGATGTAACTATTCGTGGCCGCGTAAAAGGTACAATCCTTGGCAAGCGAGTACATCTTTGTGCGACCAGTCATGTTGAAGGTGAAATTTTCCATGAAGCCCTGGCAATCGAGTCAGGCTCTTTTTTCAATGGTTCTGTTCATCGTGAAAAAGACCCTCTTGCCAAAGCTTCTATTCCTTTGGATGTTCCTACGACAAGCACAGATGCAAAACCTGCAACAAATGGGCATTCGGATAAGACTGCTCAACAGCCATCCAGCCAAACTATTAATTAATCTATATCAGAAACTTCAACCGCCTCGCCGCTTACCCTTTGGGCAAGTGCTGCCTCCATGAACGGATCTAGTGAACCGTCAAGGACGGCTTGAGGATTGACGTTTTCCACACCGGTTCTGAGGTCTTTGACCATCTGATAAGGTTGGAGCACATAAGAACGAATTTGATGCCCCCAACCAATTTCAGTTTTACTTTCAGCAGCAGCATTGGCTTCTTCTTCTTGTTTCTTGAGTTCCATTTCATAAAGCCTTGCGCGCAACATATTCCAAGCCGTTGCCCGGTTTTTATGTTGTGAACGTTGATTCTGGCACTGCACAACAATGCCCGTCGGATTATGTGTAATCCGTACAGCACTATCCGTCGTGTTAACATGCTGGCCACCGGCACCACTGGCGCGGAATGTATCAATCCGCACATCTGCATCCGATACCTCAATGTTGATATTCTCGTCAACATGCGGATAGCACCAAACACTCGCAAAACTGGTATGACGGCGTGACTGACTATCAAAAGGTGAAATGCGTACTAGACGATGCACACCGGACTCAGTTTTTGACCATCCATAACTATTATGCCCTGAAATTTTTATCGTCGCGGATTTAATGCCCGCTTCTTCGCCGGACGTCTCTTCAATAATTTCGGTCTTAAATCCCTTTTTCTCAGCCCAACGGAGATACATCCGTAATAACATTGACGCCCAATCCTGGCTCTCTGTCCCGCCAGCACCCGCATGAACCTCAAGATAACTGTCGTTGGAGTCGGCCTCACCGGATAGTAATGTTTCCACCTCCATGCACTCAGCTTGTGAGAAAAGAAGAGAAATCGCTGCTTCGCTCTCAGCAACTATATCCGCGTCGCCCTCAGCTTCAGCCATTTCTATCATATCGAGATTATCGGTTAGCTCTCGCTCAACATCCGTGACAGATTTAATCGACTCGTCAAGCCGTGTCCGTTCACGCATAAGCGCTTGTGCCTTTTCCTGATCTTGCCATAAGTCAGGGTCCTCGGCTTTGCTGTTTAACTCCTCAAGCCGCTTGAGTGCTGTATCCCAGTCAAAGATGCCTCCTCAGCAATTCAAGTGACTGCTTAATCTTATCTATTTGCGCTTGTATATCGGCTTTCACAGCTTATTCCCAAAAGGTTTTTTATTAAATCCAGAACTGTCAGGAGTAAAGCCCTGATCATAAATTTCAGTATAGACCGCCCGTACCAGAACCAATCGCTGAATTCTCAGTACTTTCAGATTTTGGTGCGATTTCACCGCGACCAATGACGGCTTGAGCACGCCCTGGGGCTGGTTCTGTGCCGACTTTGAAGGCCTCAAGAATAACTGACCCATCCCCAGCTTTCGCGAGTTTTCCAGTCTGGGCGTTAACTCGGACAAGATTAACAGAAGACGGAATCCGAAACGGTGTTGCGGGTGCCTCACGCAACGCCTTGGTCATAAAATCTCTGAATACCGGTGCTGCTATTCGCCCGCCGGTCTCCCCTTCACCAAGCGTTCTTGGTGAGTCAAAACCGATATAAACACCTACTGCTAAATCAGGTGAAAACCCGACAAACCATGCATCACGACTATCATTAGTGGTGCCGGTTTTCCCCGCCAACGGCTTTCCAACCGAACGAATAGAGCGTCCTGTTCCTCGCTTTACGACGCCTTCGAGCATGGACACAATCTGATAAGAAGTCTGCGGCGACAAAACTCGTTCACGTACATCCGGCAAAATAGGTTTTTCCTGCCCTGTCCAGATGGCATTACACCCGACACAAGGACGCTCATCATATCTGTAAATCGTCTCACCATATCGGTTTTGAATTCGGTCAATGAGTGTCGGAGAAACTTGCTTACCCCCATTCACCAGCATGGCATAGGCAGTTGTAAGACGCATTAAAGTCGTCTCACCTGCCCCGAGTGCCATCGACAACACAGGCGGCATGTGATCAACAATATTAAATTTTCGCGCATAGCTGACTACCGGACGCATACCTATTTGCTGAGCAAGCCTGACTGTCATCAAGTTCCGGCTTTTCTCAATACCTAGACGTAAAGTCGATAAGCCATAAAATTGTCGTCCATAATTTTCGGGTTTCCATAACCCCATATCCTTGCCCTGTTGCATAACAAATGGAGCATCAAGCACAAGACTTGTTGGGGTATATCCGGCATCAAGCGCCGCGGCATAAACGAAAGGTTTAAAGGCCGAACCGGGCTGGCGGCTAGCTTGAGTACTGCGATTAAACTCACTGGCCTGAAAACTAAACCCACCAACCATAGCGAGCACTCGGCCTGTGTGCGGGTCAATCGCAACCAGACCACCATTCACATCTGGTATCTGGCGCAAAATATATCCTGCACCGGATTTCTCGACCCAAACAATATCTCCGGGAGATAAAACATCTTTAACAGACGAGATGTTTGGCCCAAGTCCGCCCTTAACTGATTTTCTTGCCCATTTTACCCCGTCCAGAGAAACATTTCCGGTTTCGCGTTTTTCCTCAAACTTACCTGCCGCCGTTCGACGAGGTCGCAAACCTAATTCAGCTTTATCATCCTCTACCTTTAAAATAATCGCTAACCGCCAGGGGGCAAGATCAGAAGGAATAGAAACATCTTGAACAGGCAGTGCCCAGTCTTCTAAATCCTCTAAAGCGACTTGCCACACCGGCCCTCGCCAGCCATAGCGCTTATCGTAAGACAACAAACCGTCACGCAGCGCTTTTTGAGCATATTTCTGATAATCCGTATTCAGCGTGGAACGAATAGATAGACCACCGCCATAAAGCTGCTTTTCACCATACATATTGAAAGCCTGTCGGCGAATCTCTTCAACATAATAAGCCGCATCAATGGATTTTGATTTCTTATCGGAAGACTTGACCCCAAGGGCTTTTTGCTTCGCAACCATTGCATCAAGCTGTGTGATATACCCATTCTCATACATTCGATCGATAACCCAGTTACGACGTGCCAAAGCGCGCTGAGTTTTGCGGAATGGATGATAATTATTTGGTGCTTTAGGCAAGGCCGCGAGATATGCCACTTCTGAAATTGTAAGCCTATCCAGGGGCTTATCAAAATAGGCGAGCGCCGCCGCAGCGACACCATATGTTCCCATGCCGAGATAAATCTCATTAAGGTAAAGCTCCAAAAGCTCTGCCTTTGAAAAAGTGCGTTCTAGGCGAATAGCCAGCACAGCTTCCTTTAATTTGCGTTCAATGGTGACATCGCTGGTCAACAAAAAGTTTTTGGCAATTTGCTGAGTAATAGTAGATGCGCCCTCCAGCCTTTTTCCTTGAGTGATATTTGACACATTTTTTATCATTGCCCTTACGACGCCAAGCCCGTCTACGCCCTTATGTTCGTAAAAGTTTTTGTCTTCTGAGGATAAAAACGCTTGAACTAATCTTTTGGGAATAACCCCAATTGGCACAAAAAGCCTGTGTTCTTGAGCAAATTCGGCAATCAAATCACCGTCAGCAGCATGAACACGGGTCATAATTGGGGGAGCATAATCCGCAAGGTGGTCATGGTCAGGAAGTTGCTTATTTAATCGCCATAGATAAACACCAGCGAAAAAACTTAGTAGCGCCGCCATAGTGAGACCCAGACCAAATAAATAACCGATAATGCGTATCAAGCTCTACTCCAACAAGAACGTACAAAACTGTAAGCGTTTCAAGTGTCTGGTTAGACCACAAATAAGGCAACCCTGTGACATAATATTATTAAATTTTCAGCTTATTTAAGACGGAAATAATTATCTATTGCATCAACCATGCCGGTTGCAACTCGGCGACGCCATTTATTCGATGTGAGCTGTTTTTCATCTGTACGATTGGTTATGAAACCCAATTCAACAAGTACAGAAGGCACATCGGGGGCTTTTAGAACCCTGAAACCTGCAAATCTATGAGTTCTATCTAGAAGCATAGTTTTACCTCTTGCAGAACTGATAAGGCTTTCTGCGAATTTCACGGAAGCATTTTTGGTGTCGCGCTGGGCAAGATCAATTAAGATATTTGCAACCTCAGGCAACTGGTCACCAAAATCAACACCAGCAATAATATCAGACTGATTTTCCTTGCGGGCGAGAGCTGCCGCTTCGCGGTCAGAAGCTTTTTCAGACAATGTATAAACTGAAAGGCCACGAATATTTTTCTTTTTTATAGCATCCGCATGTATAGAGATAAACAAATCAGCTTTGCGGTTTCGAGCAATCTGGACTCTCTGTCGTAGTGGTATATAGACATCCGTGGAGCGAGTTAAATATACATCATACCGGCGTGTGGCTTTAAGTTGCCGGACTAGTTCTTTGGAAAAAGCGAGGACGATGTCTTTTTCCCGAGATCGTGCGCCCATCGCTCCGGGGTCCACCCCGCCATGCCCAGGATCTATTACAACAATCTTACGCGTTTTACGTGGGCGAGGCTTGGGCGTAAACTCCCCTGATGGCGCAGAGTATTGAGGCGTTGGTGAGGGCGCGACCGTTGATAATGACGGAACATTGGGGACAGCAATCGTGGCCGTTTGTGTTTCAGAAACAGATGGCTTTAACTGACGAAAAGTGGCAATGGTTGCCGGTTCAAAATCTACGACCAGGCGGTAATTTTCAATAGCCACTGAGGGTGGTAATATAAAATGCTTATGCACATTAACCGGCCCACGAAGATCTACAACGATACGCCCCTGCCCCGGTTTAAATGATCCGAACCGTACGCCCGACACCAGCCCCTTATCCTGAACTTCATCAGGGATATCCCATTTTGTTTCAGGCAGGTCAATTACGGCACGATATGGACTCGATAAGGTGAAAAGTTTGTAATCAACCTCTCCTGTAAACTCGACAACTACTCTTGTGTGTTCTTCAATCGCACCCAATCTTAAGCTTTTAGCTGTTAATGGTGAAGAGGTTTGGGCTTGTGCTGAGAACAAAAAGGAAGCAAGCGGTAACGCAGGACTTAAAACGGAGTTTAAGACCAGCAAGACGATAAATGTGATTATGCTTCTTTGTTTATTCATTAACGACTCACAAAACCATTTCGCATCATACAAAAATTTTATAAAAATCAATGTTAAATAATCGTGTCATCCGCTTGCAAAGCTCTTGGCCTATGGTTAAACAGTTTATGCCGGTAATAATTCAGTTTTGTTTAGAACGGAATCCAATTACCAAAATAACTATCCGTTTTTGACTTAAGGTGTTTGAACAATTCAAAAAACCTTTTTGCAATAATGGTTAACAAATGAATTTCGGCATGTATGACCTCCCATCTGGGTAGTCACATTTAGATACATAGCAATGAAGCGTTAAGGGTTAAAAAGAAAATGGAACATTTTTTGAATATCCCAAATGGTAGTGACTTGAGGTCATCCCATCCTGCGTTTCTATTGCACACCCCAACCTATAGCACTAAGCCGCTGGCTGAGACTTTACTCGCTCGCCGCTTAGATTGCGGAGAAAAAATTTATGACAGAAAAAATGTTAATCGATGCAGCCCACTCGGAAGAGACCCGAGTCGTGGTTATGCATGGGAACCAGATCGAAGAATTTGATTTTGAGTCCGAAAATAAACGCCCAATAAGAGGCAATATTTATCTCGCACAGATTACCCGTGTCGAGCCTTCACTTCAGGCTGCATTTGTTGAATATGGTGGCAATCGCCATGGATTTCTTGCGTTCAATGAAATTCATCCTGACTTTTATCAAATCCCTCTTTCCGATAGAGAAGAACTGATACAAGCCCAAGCGCAAGCTCATAGTGAAGATAACGATAATGATGACCTCATTGAAGTATCCGGTAAATCGAATAATAATAATGGCGAAGATAGCGGAGAAGATGCTGGCGACACCCCTACAATGGATGTTGAAGATATTGGCGGTGACGCCCATGAAGAAGCTTCACGTTCAAGAAGCCTGAAAGAACTTTCACGAAAATATAAAATCCAGGAAGTCATCAAACGCCGCCAAGTTATTCTTGTTCAAGCTGTAAAAGAAGAGCGTGGGAATAAAGGCGCTGCATTGACGACCTACCTTTCTCTGGCGGGCCGGTATTGTGTTTTGATGCCTAACACAGCCAAAGGTGGTGGTGTTTCAAGAAAAATTAATAATATTGGCGATAGAAAAAAGCTGAAGAAAATCACTGAAAAACTCGACGTACCTGAAGGCATGGGGTTGATTATCAGAACCGCCGGCGCACAAAGAACCGCAGTCGAGATTAAACGTGATTTTGAGTACCTCATGCGGATGTGGAAAAACATCAGGGAACTAACTCTCGAAAGTTCCGCACCCTCTCTCGTCTACGAAGAAGGCAGCCTGATTAAACGATCCATTCGTGATTTATATCATAAGGATTTTGAAGAAATTCTTATCGAGGGTGAAGACAGTTATAAAAACGCCAAAGAATATATGAAACTGCTCATGCCGAGCCATGCGCGGAAAATTAAACTATTCAAAAAAGATGAAGCTTTGTTTCAAGAGTCCGGCATTGAAGATCAACTGTCCGCTATGTTTAATCCTGTCGTACCCTTGCCTTCTGGTGGTTATCTTGTGATTAACCCAACCGAGGCGCTGGTTTCAGTTGATGTGAACTCAGGTCGTTCAACAAAAGAGCATTCTGTTGAAAAGACAGCTTTAAAAACAAATTTAGAAGCAGCCACAGAAATTGCTCGTCAAATGAGACTGCGTGACCTTGCCGGTCTGCTTGTAATTGATTTCATTGATATGGATGAAAACAGAAACAACAGATCCGTTGAACGCCGCATTAAAGACGCACTTAAAAAAGACCGCGCACGGATTCAAGTTGGCAAAATCAGCCCCTTCGGATTGCTGGAAATGTCAAGACAGCGCATGCGTTCAGGTGTTCTTGAAGGTAGTTCAAACCACTGTAGTCATTGTAATGGAACAGGGATGGTGCGCTCAATTGAAAGCCGTGCTTTGCATGTTCTGCGTATGATTGAACATGAAACTGTTAGCCTGAAGGATCAGGATGACAAAACAATCGAAGTAAAAGTGCCGCGCGAAGTCGCAGAATATATTCTAAACCACAAACGAACACATCTTGTAACTATTGAGGTCAATTCAGGCTGCCACGTTGTTGTATCCATTGACGAAACGCTTAATGAAATGGAAATGTCCATTTCAAGTGCTGTATCTCGCAATAGCAACCAGATCAGAATGGACGGCAATCCGGAAATTACACCCGGCGTGGAAGAAGAGTCTCGCGGGCGTAAACGTCGTAGACGCGGAAAAAGAGGTGGTGGCGACAACTCTAGTGATAATACTCATGAAAATTCTGACGATAATCAACAAACTTCAAGTTCTAATGATGCAGACAGCACCGAGGACGATGATAGGCCGTCGGAACGTACGGATGGAATTGAAGATGATGAAGACAAGCCACGTCGCCGGAGACGAGGCCGTCGTGGAGGAAGAAGACGTCGTAAAGCTTCATCCGAACATGATGAAAATAATCAAGGCGATAATGATGGTTCAAACAACGGGAATGAACAATCGTCTGGCAATAGTGAGAATGCATCAACTCCAAAGCTTCCGCCGGCACCGCCATTTGAGTTCTCTCAAAATGACGACATAGATGACGGGCTGGTTATCACCTCCCCGGCACCTCAAAGCTTAGATGAAATCTCTGTGAATAGTAATGAAGAGAGTTCTGCTGACGTTGCTGTTGAAGCCGCAGCAGACAAACCTGTGAAAAAACCAAGACGCGCACCACGCAAAAAGAAACAAGAGGATACTGTTGATGAGGCTTCAACAGCAATATCTGAAGCCGAAGAAACCCCGAAACCTAAAGCGGCAGCAAAAAAACCTAGACGCGCTCCAAGGAAAAAAGCCAGCACAAAAGAAGATGCAGCAGTGCCTGACTCACCATCAACGCAAGAACCACCTGTTGAGGCAATTCAGTCCGATAATATTGAAACCAAATCTGCGGAGACCGAAGTATCTGACGGAGAAAAAAGATCAGGATGGTGGCGACGATAGCCCTTTGCCCTTACTGAAATCGAGCAAGGAATTCATTCAGGCGGTTAACAGCGCGATCAATTTCATCTGATGATCGCGCATAGGAAAAACGGACATAACGTGCGCCTCTCTCTTTGTCGAAATCCATGCCGGGTGTTGCCGCGACTTTTGCTTCCTTAAGTAATTGGGCGCAAAATGTTTCGCTTTCTAAAGACGGCGATAAAGAGTGTAAATCTGCATAGAGATAAAAAGCACCATCCGCAGGTGCAATATTTGTCACGCCATTATCTTGTAAGCATGTAAATAATTTATCTCGATTATCTTGGTAAAGCTCAACATGGCTCTTTAGTTCATCTTGAGCGGCTGAAGACAGAGCGGCACATGCTGCATATTGCGACAAGGTCGGAGCAGATATGAATAAGTTTTGCTGAAGTCGTTCAACCGGTCGTACCATTTTAGAAGGTACAATCATCCATCCAATCCGCCAGCCGGTCATAGAAAAATATTTGGAAAAGCTATTCATCACAATCAAGCGATCATGGTCACCGACTTGCAAAGCCGAAGTCGCCTCCTGAGAATAGGTCAGCCCGTGATATATCTCATCTGAGAAAAACCAACGCCCAGCTTGGGCACAATCCAGAGAGAGATCCGTTAAAGCCTGTTTGCTTAACATAGTTCCTGTTGGATTAGCCGGGCTAGCCATTAATAAAGCATCAATACCCCCATGAGTTTTTTCCGCATCGTGCACATTGGTAGCTGAAAGCGTCCAATTATTTTCATGGCATAGAGGGATTGTCACAGGTGCAAGATCTAGCGACTTGATAATATTTATATATGCGGGGTAACCGGGTGACGTAACGGCGACTTGCTGTCCGGCATCCAAACAAGCAAGAAATGCCAGAATAAAACCTGCGGAAGATCCGGTTGTGATGACGAAGCGGTCTGGTGAAACTTCAACCTTATAAGTTTTAAGGTAATAAGCACTGAGTGCTTGCCGCAAGTCATCAAGTCCTAAAGCATCAGTATAACCAATAAGTTCGCTATCAAGAGCCTGACGGGCGGCCTCCAGCACAACTTGCGGAGCTTTTGTTGAAGGTTGCCCGACCTCTAAATGGCAAATATCCTGCCCTGTTTGTTGCAAAATATTCGCCTCACGCATGACATCCATAGCCAAGAATGAAGAAATATTACCTCGGTTAGAAAAAGATGAGGATGTCATGGGCACTAAAACTCTCATAATTTTAATGTTTGAACAGAATGTTCTATGCTACGAAATAGTATGTTTTTGTATCTAATAAGACAATCTAGTCAAGCTTATCAGCCTAGTTTTACAGATAAGCCAATGATTTAAATTCGTGCAGTAATGACTATGAAAATATGCAGCCTCACTAATGACAAAAATCAAATCAACAGAAATATGAAACGGCTGTCGATGATAAAGAAGCTCACCACAACCTTAATTTTTCTTGTTTTATTGCTAACACAGCACGCTAAGGCTCAGTTTATTCGTGATGCCGAGATTGAAAATCTGCTGTGGGATTACAGCAAACCAATTTTTCTTGCCGCCGGATTGAAGCCCGATGAAGTCCATATCGGGATTATTAATAATAAAAGATTAAATGCTTTTGTAGCCGGTGGTAAAAATATGTATTTCCACACCGGACTTATTCTAGAAGCCGAAACGCCAAATGTTGTTATCGGCGTTATTGCTCACGAGACTGGACATATTGTCGGGGGGCACCTTGCCCGAACTGGAGATGCCTTGGCGAAAGCAAGCAGACCCATGTTACTTGCAACAATTCTCGGCGTTGGAGCGCTGGCGGCTGGTCAAGCAGATGCGGGTATGGCGTTGATTACCGGTGGACAGCAAATTGCAAAGGGAAGCTTTCTGAGTTTCAGCCGAGCGCAAGAGGCATCCGCTGACCAAATTGCACTCCGTCTGCTGGAAAAGACGGAACAATCCGCCAGAGGTATCCGCGATTTCATGGATGAACTTGCGGATCAAGAAGCGCTATCCGGTGTTCACCAAGACCCTTATGTTAGATCTCACCCTTTATCTCGTGATCGTGTGAACTTTCTAGACCAAGGAATGAAATCATCTGACTTTACCAACCGAACAGATAGCTCCAAACTGCAATTCAGACATGACATGGCTAAAGCTAAAATATATGGCTTTCTTGATCATCCCGGCACGACTTTTCGTAGATACGCCAATCAAAATAACCTACCCGCCAGATACGCACGCTCCATTGCATTTTATAAAAATGGGGAAACTCAAAAAGCTGTTGAATTGGTTGATAAACTGATTAATAGCCAACCCAATAACCCTTATTTCCACGAGTTGAAGGGTCAAATACTATATGAAGCAGGCAAGCTAAAACAGAGCATCGCCCCTTACCGAAAAAGTGTCGCTATCGCACCTAACGAGCCACTGCTTCAAATTGGACTGGCAACATCTTTGTTATCACTCGAAAATAAATCTTCGGCTGAAGAAGCGCTGGGAATTCTCAAAAAAGCTCTCAGGATAGAAGAAGACAATATGACCGCGTTTTACCAAATGGCAACAGCCTATGCACTTTTGGGTGATACCGGCCGAGCAGAACTTGCAACGGCTGAAAGATACTATATTCTTGGAAACATAAAGAAAGCCTCTATGCATGCACATCGTGCGATGAAATATCTTCCCAAAAATTCAC
>MDTB01136670.1_pt1 | contig 14121 bp, 10 predicted proteins | sample 811161 | NCBI WGS metagenome assembly MDTB01 (sample SAMN05326650, study PRJNA326480) | marine metagenome | isolation source: seawater | place: Mediterranean Sea | collected 2009
GTATTTTCTGATACAACTGAGACTGATTTTTGCGAATAATCAGATGGCACTCCAGAAATTGTATCTATAGTATGACTAAGCTTTTGTAGATCAAAGATTTTTATGTTCTGATAATCACCGGAGGTTGCCAAGGCAAATGAATCAAAATCTGAAGATAAGAAAGCATATAGAATTTTTTTCTGTTCCAAGGGATCTATAATTCCAGCTTTCCATGGTTGCTTATCAAATTTAAAGGTGGTTGATCTAATTTCTCCACCTATCTCTAGAAAAAAGCTTTTTAATTGTTTTTGTTTTATAAGAAAATCGTAAGCTTTATCTATAGCAAATCCTTTCGCAATTGATGAGAAATCTAAAGATACATCTCTAACCTTCTTTATGGATAAATTATCAACATCTAGTAGAACCGAGTCGCATCCCACTTGAGAGGATAAGTAATTTAACTTATTCTCAGTCGGTTTCTCATTCACAGTGTCGGGACCAAAACCCCATATGTTAACCAAATTTCCTATTGAAACATCGTAGGCGCCATTCGATTTGTAACACAAATCGATTGCATAAGTTAGAACATATATAAAGTCTTTAGAAACAGTTATCCATTGATCTATTTTTGCTTGATTGAATTGCGAAATTGACGAATTGTCTATATAAGTAGACATCTCCTGATTTACATTTTGTAAAATATTTGAAACTTTAAAAAATGTATTTTGATTATCTTCATCTGAATATACCGTAAGACTGTAGGAAGTACCCATAATACTGCCTTTGTATATTTGTACCTCTGCTATTTCTTTATTCGAAGAGAATATAAAGAAAATAAAAAGAATTATTGCTATAAAGGAAAGAAGTAACTTTTGATTCAACTAGCTACCAAAGTCATCAAATTTTATAGCTTCCGGTTCCACACCTAGACTATCAAGCATATCAAAACAAGCACTCATCATAGGGGGTGGTCCACACATATAATATTCACAATCTTCAGGTGATGGATGATCTTTGAGATATTCATCATGGATTACTTGATGAATAAATCCTGTATGCCCTTCCCAATTATCCTCTGGTAAAGGATCAGATAAAGCAACATGCCATTCAAAGTTTTCATGATCTTCAGCAAGTTTGTCATACTCATCTGTATAAAACATTTCAGTTAAGCTTCTAGCGCCATAGAAAAATGTTATTTTTCTCTTTGAATCCAGTCTAAGTAATTGATCAAATATGTGAGATCTCATAGGGGCCATACCTGCTCCGCCGCCAATGAATATCATTTCTGCATCTGTATCTTCTGCAAAGAACTCTCCAAACGGACCAAATATTTTTAACTTATCTCCTGGCTTGAGATTAAAGATATAAGAGGACATTTCTCCAGCTGGAAAATCTGTTCCAGGAGGAGGTGAAGCAATCCTAATATTAAATTTCATAATACCCTTCTCATTAGGGTAATTAGCCATTGAATAGGCTCGTATAACAGGTTCAAGAGTTTTTGAAGAATTTTCCCACACACCAAATCTGTCCCAGTCAGAATGATATTCTTCTTCTATATCAAAAGATTTATAACTTAACTCATAAGGAGGTATTTCCATTTGAACATAGCCACCTGCCTTAAACGCAACCTCTTCTCCTTCTGGAAGCTTAAGAACTAGTTCTTTAATAAATGTTGCAACATTTTCATTAGAAACAACTTCACATTCCCATTTTCTTGCTCCAAATACTTCGTCTGGAACAACTATTTCCATATCATCTTTAACAGGAACCTGACATGATAATCTCCAACCTTCTTTTTTCTCTTTATTTGTAAAATGTGACTCCTCAGTAGGTAAAATAGAACCACCCCCACTAACAACCTGACACTTACATTGAGCACAAGTACCTCCACCACCGCATGCAGAAGATAAAAATAAGTTTTGAGCTGCTAAGGTTTGGAGTAATTTGCCTCCAGCTTCTACTTCAAGGGATTTGGCTGCGTCATTCATGGAAATACTAACATTACCAGATGAAACCAAAAGTCTTCTTGCCCCTAAAATAACAAAGACCATCAAGTTTACCGCGATGGTGAAAACCAAGACACCTAATACAATCTCATTCTGCAAAAAATTCATGTTATAAAGAAATACCTCCAAATGATAAAAATCCGAAACACATTAAACCAACTGTTATAAAAGTTATTCCTAGACCTTGTAAGCCTTCTGGAATATCTGCATATTTTAATCTTTCTGTTATTCCTGCTAAGGCTACTATGGCTAAAGCCCATCCGGTACCAGCACCCAAGCCATATACAATGCTTTCAGTAAACTCCAGATTTCTTTCAATGGAGAATAATACTCCTCCCAAAATCGCGCAGTTTACAGTAATTAATGGGAGGAAGACGCCCAAGGCATTATATAGTGCAGGTATGTAACGATCCAAGAACATCTCTAGAATCTGAACCAAGGCGGCTATTATTCCTATATAACAAATTAAGCCTACAAAATGCAGATCAGATCCAGGAAATAAAGCATCAGCTTTTAAGAAAAAATTAAAGATCAAATTATTAATTGGAACAGCGAGTCCCAATACAACTATTACAGCTATACCTAAACCAATTGCAGGTTGTATTCTTTTTGAAATAGCAAGGAATGTGCACATACCAAGAAAGAAATTAATAGCGATATTCTCTATAAAAACTGCTTTGATAAATATACTCAGATAAGCTTCTAGCATTAGATAGCCCTCTTTTCTGTTTCTAAGCTATTCTTAGATATTTTAAATTCTGGCTCTTCAATTTGTTCTGTTTTCCATTGCCTCAAAGCCCAAATGGTAAATCCAATGATAAAGAAAGAGCTAGCAGGGGTTAAAAAGAAGTTATTTGCTAAATACCACCCACCATTAGTTGTCAGAGGCATTATTTCGATTCCATAGAACGTACCGGCTCCAATAAATTCTCTAATAATGGCAATGATAATTAAAATTACGCTATACCCCAGTCCATTCCCAAAGCCATCTATTGCGCTCATTAAAGGTCCATTTTTCATAGCAAAAGCTTCTGCACGTCCCATCACAATACAATTAGTGACGATTAAACCTACAAAAACCGATAAAGTTTTACTACTCTCATAGTCAAAAGCCTGTAGCACCTCATCTACCAACATAACCAAAGTAGCAATGATAGAGATTTGGACAATAATCCTTATATTTGTCGGTATATGATTCCTAATCAGTGATACAAATAAGTTGGACAGAGTCACAACTGTTGTTAGTGCGACGCACATTATAAGAGTTATATATAGTGTTCCAGTTACTGCCAAGGCTGAACATATACCGAGGATCTGTAATGCAATAGGGTTGTCGTTAAACAGAGGATTCAGTAAGACTTCTTTGGCTTTAGACATCTTTTGACTCCTGATCTTTTAGAGTATTTATTAAAGGTCCATAACCCATATCCCCTAACCAAAAAGATAATAAGTTAGTGACTCCATTGCTAGTTATAGTAGCGCCAGAAAGACCATCAACCTGATATTTAGCTTGAGAACTTGATCTATCGACAGAGCCCTTTATAACCCTTATAAGAACATCTCCCGAATCAGAGTATACCTCCTTTCCTTTCCAAGTTGCCTTCCATTTGGGATTATCTATCTCTCCACCTAAACCTGGAGTTTCTTTATGATCAAAAAATTCTAGTCCGATAATTGTTTTTAAATCAGGCTGGAGCGCAAGGTAACCTTTCATAGTGCCCCATAGACCATAACCTCTTACAGGCAGAATGATGGCATTCAACTTTTCCATACTATAGTGTAAATAAACTGTCTGAAAATTTTCTCTCCTTTTAAGCAGAGCAATGTCGTTGTTTGCAGTTAATTCAATTGATGTAGAAGGGTTTCTAGAAAAGGCACTTTCTTCATATTCATCTAAATTAATTTGATAATCAAATTTACCTGTTTCAAGATTAACTATCCGTGCTTCAATAGATTCGAATAATTCTGTTACGTCCCCTCCCTCTTTTAGAAGGCCTGCAGCAGAAAGAATTTTGCTTTGTTTGTCTAAAGTCTTATTAGCTTCTTGTAGATCCCTTAACTCAACCGCAGAGAAAGAAATAAGTGCCGAACAAATCAAACACAGAGAAACAGCAACAATTAGAGTTTTCTTTATGGTGTCATTATTATTCATGTATTTATTTGCCTTAATCTTTGTTTAATATTTCTTTCTTGAACAAAATGGTCTATCAGGGGCGCAAATAAGTTTGCAAAAAGGATAGCCAGCATCATACCTTCTGGGTAAGCAGGATTCACTACCCTTATCAAGACAACCATTACACCTATAAGAATACCGTAATACCATCTGCCGAGATTTGTGTGTGAACCTGATACAGGCTCTACTGCCATAAATGTAAGCCCGAAAGCAAAACCACCTATAACTAAATGCCAGTGAAATGGAAGAGCAAACATAGGGTTAGTGTCCGAACCTATCAAATTAAATAACTCTGAGGTTATGAATGTACCTAACAAAACACCAAGTATTATTCTCCAAGAGGCCACTCGGGTGTATAAAAGAATAAGCAGTCCTAAAAGAATAAATAAGGTAGAGGTTTCACCTATAGAACCTGGTATAGACCCCATGAAAGCATCCGTCCATGAATATTGAGCTTGAATTCCTTCTAGTCCTTCCTGGGCACCGATTCCTAATATGGTTGGAGAACTATATCCATCTGCAGCAACCCACACTGAATCACCAGACCAATGAACAGGATAAGCAAAATATAAAAAGGCTCTACCAGCTAAAGCTGGATTTAAGAAGTTTTTACCTGTCCCCCCAAAAATTTCTTTTGCTACAACAATACCGAAGCTAATTCCTACAGCAACTTGCCACAACGGAGCGTCAGGAGGGCAACACAAAGCGAATAATACTGTCGTGACAAATGCTCCTTCATTTATTTCATGACCTCTTACAATTGCAAAAATAACTTCCCAGGCAATTCCAACAATAAAAGTAACAAGATAAATAGGGATAAAATAACAAGCTCCGAACCAAATACAATCTAGAACACTTTTAGGATCATAATTACACAGAAGGTCGATAAAAATGAATTGCCAATCATCTTTATTGATTGAACCCATTTCTTCAAATGCCATTAGAGACTGATATCCTAAGTTGTACATACCGTAGAACATCGCAGGGAATGTTGCCATCCATACAACTACCATCACCTTTTGAAGATCAATATTGTCTCTTATATGAACAGAGCCAAAAGTTCTCTTATCAGAAGAATAAAATAGGTTTTCAAAAACATCATATATGGGAAAATATTTCTCTAACGATCCGCCATTAGTAAATCTTGGTTTAAGTGTGTCTAAAAATTTTCTTAAAGGTTTCATCTAGCCTTCAACCTCTATCTTTGTTAATCCTGCGCGAAGCAATGAACCAAAATCATATTTACCTGGGCAAACATAACTACATAAAGAAAGGTCTTCTTCATCTAATTCAAGACCTCCGAGAGCTTGTATTTTTTCAGTATCGAGAAGAACAATATTTCTGAGAAGCATAGCCGGCAAGACATTAAGCGGAAGAACTTCTTCATAAACTCCAATGGGAACAATTGGACGATCTGCACCATTCATTAAAGCCTTAAATTTAAAAAACTTTTTTGGAAAAAGAGCTGATAGAAAAAGAGGAATCTTTGAAAATTTTCTTGGACCGGGGGTTAACCAATTCATAAACTCTCTATCTTTAGAGTTAGGTTCTGCTACAACAGAAATTTGATTATGATATCTGCCTAGATAAGCATAGGCCCCAATGGCTTCTCTACCTGAAATTACTGAACCAGAAATTATTCTATTTTCTCTTTGCGTAAGTTCTCCAGCTGTTAATTCATCTGTGCAAGCTCCTAATCTAGTTTTAACATAAGTTGGTTCATTTACTTGAGGTCCTGCTAGAGAAATAATTCGTTCAACAGGTAAGGAACCTGTTTTGAAAAGCTTTCCAATTGCAATTATATCTTGATATCCAATACTCCAATTGATGTTTGAAAGTGAGGCAGGTGAAATGAAATGCATTTGTGTTCCAACAAGCCCTGACGGGTGAGGCCCTGTAAAGACATGTGTTTTTAATTGATCGTCATCTTTTATGTCTAAGGTTGAATTTTCTGATATTGAAAGATGAATTGGGCAATTAACTAGTCGCTTTAGGACTGAAATACCAAAATTAAAATCTTCTTTTTGTAGGTTAATTATATATTCTGGATTAGGGCTAAGTGGTTGAGTATCCAATGCAGAAATAAAAACATTTGAAGGCGAGGACTCTATATTTGGAATTTTGCTATAGGGTCTTGTTCTGAATGCAGTCCACATCCCTGAAGAAATTAGTTGTTCACGAATTGAATCCTGTGGTGCATTGAGCAAGTCTTGCTCAGAGAAAGTGTTAAAGTGGATAAACTCTTCTTGCGAATCAACTTCTATAACGATTGACTGAAGCACTCTTCTATTGCCTCTATTTATCGCTTCTACCTTACCTCCAGCTGGAGAGGTGATAAATACACCAGGATTTTTCTTATCCTCAAATAAAGGTTGCCCTAGTTTTACCTGATCACCCTCTTCTACTAACATAGTTGGCTTCATGCCCACATAGTCGTCTCCCAAAATTGCAACTGATCTGCTTTTTTTAGAGTCAACTATTTCTTCGGCGGGTGAACCGTAAATGGGTATATCTAAGCCTTTTTTTATTCTAATCATTCCCTAAATGATGTTTGGGAAAACTACCCCTTGAGCGCGTGGGTATTATAATGATCTGTGATCTAATTTGCTAGGATGTTTCGGTAAAATTTGGATATCTCTGATAAGTTAAACCTACCATTTCTTTAGCTAGTTCTAGCAATTGAGCTGTATATCCATACTCGTTGTCGTACCATACATAGAGAACACACTTATTACCATTAACAATAGTTGCAGCTGAATCTATAATTCCAGCATGTCTGTCTCCTACAAAATCAGTAGATACCACTTCAGGAGAGTTTGTAAAACCTATTTGTTCTTTCAAATCAGAGTGAAAAGCTTTCTGTCTAAGGAAGTTGTTAAGTTCTTCTATTGTTACATTTCTGCTAAGTTCAAGACTCATTATGGCCAGTGAAACATTAGGTGTTGGAACTCTTACAGCATTTGCTGTCAATTTGCCTATCAATTCAGGTAGGACCTGCCCCACTGCCTTACCCGCTCCAGTTTCTGTTATCACCATATTAAGTGCAGCGCTTCTACCTCTTCTTTCTTTTTTATGAAAATTATCAATTAAGTTTTGATCATTCGTATACGAGTGAACGCTTTCTATGTGACCGGATATAATTTCGAATTCATCATTTAATACTTTGAGTGTTGGAACTATTGCATTTGTTGTACATGAAGCGGCACCAAGAATAGCATCATCCTCCATTACTGAGTTGTTGATGCCGTGTACAATATTTTTAATACCTTCTTTAGCTGGAGCTGTTAAAAGAACTTTTGAAATACCTTTACAATTTAAATGTGTGCCTAAACCCTCTTTATCTCTCCAAACTCCAGTATTATCAATTAAGAGAGCATTTTTAATTCCATAATCTGTGTAATCAATCTCTGAAGGGTTACTTGCATAGATAATCTTAACTTCATTGCCGTTGATAATTAATTTCTCTTCTTCTTCTACAACACGAATAGTCCCTTTAAAAGGACCATGAACAGAATCAGTCCTCATAAGATTTGCTCTTTTGATCAGATCACCTTCAACTGCTTTTCTTACCACTATAGCTCTTAGTCTTAAATTATCTCCTCCACCAGAATCTTCTATGAGCATTCTAGTTAAAAGTCGGCCTATACGCCCAAAGCCATAAAGCACTACATCTTGTGCCTCTTCTAAAATTGAACCTTGTGCACCAATCAAATCATCAACGGATTCTTTTACAAAGTCATCTATAGAGAGACCTTTATCATCAAATAAATAAGCCGCAGCTATAATACCTATATCAATTTCTGCTGGTCCTAATTCAAGTTCACTTAATGCGACAATGACTTGATAGGTCTCAAACTCACTCAACTCGTTATTTTCTGTTTCTCTTACGAATCTATGAGAATTCATTATTTCTGATACAGAAAGATTAACTAGAGGTTTACCGTATAAAATAAGATGCACATTATCTCTGTAGATGCGCCCTATCATTGGGAGCATTTCTTCAGCTAGAGCTTGTCGATATTGAAAATCACCAAAGGGATCTTTTGGGAGTTCAGGACGTTGCCTTTTATCGGGTTGATCTTTTTTCATCTATAAAGATGTATATTTTTTTAAGTGGTAATCAGTATTACCAAATATCGTTCCTACGGTTGTAAGTCTTTTAAAGTAATGACCTACATTAAGTTCATCTGTTACTCCCATTCCTCCATGCAACTGAACTGCCTGTTGACCAATAAATTTTCCGGCTTTGCCTACTTGGTATTTTAAGCCTGATATAGCCTTTTTTGAATCCACAGCACCTTCTTCGTGTTTCATAGTGGCCATATACAAAAGCGATTTACACTGCTCATACTCCATAAACATATCAACCATTCTGTGCTGTAAGACCTGAAACTTACCTATAGCAGTACCAAACTGTTCTCTTGTTTTTGTGTATTCGACAGTTGTCTTGTAAAGAACTTCCATTGCTCCAACGGCTTCTGCAGAAATAGCCAATATCGCTTTGTCAATTGCCGAATCTAAAATTTCATACCCTGAATCAAGTTCACCAACGATATCATCTCGTGATACGGATACATTTTCTATAGTTAAATCAGAAGCCCTTCTACCATCTACAGTTTTGTAATTAGCTTTATTCAGGCCACTAGCTTCAGAATCTATTACAAAGAGCGTTATTCCATTTTCATCTAGTTGTGAACCCGATGTTCTGGCTGAAACAATAATTTTATTGGCTGAAGGTCCATTCATGACAACAGACTTGTAACCGTTAAGAATAAAATTATCGCCATCCGCCTTTGCCTCTGTAACCACATCAGATAAATTAAACCTGCTTTGAGGTTCTGCATAAGCTAATGCAAGTTGCATATTACCGGCTATTGCAGGTTCTAATAGTGATGATTTTTGCTCAGCAGAACCATGATCATCTAGAATTCCACCAGACATAATCATTGTTTCGAGAAATGGTTCAACTACCAATCCTTTACCGAAAGCTTCCATAATTAACATAGACTCTATTGCGGATCCGCCGAAACCGCCACTATCCTCAGATACGCTAATACCCAACCAACCAAGTTCAGCAAATTTTTGCCAATTTTCTTGGCCAAAACCCAAATCAGAATGAGATAAAGATTGTCTAGTTTCCCAGTCGTATTCCTTCAGAATAAATTGATCTACTTGATCTTGAATTAGTGATTGTTCTTCATTAAAAGTAAAATCCATATTTATAACCCCAATATTGCTTTTGAAATAACGTTTCTTTGTATCTCATTACTACCACCATAAATGCTTACTTTTCTATAGTTTAAATAATGAGGCATAACAGGTGCTGCATAATCAGGTCCAACAGTGTCGTTTGAACCTATTTCATTCTCCATGTAAAAAGGATGAGCATAATAAGCAAGCATTTCCACAAATAATTCAGATATAGTCTGTTGAAGCTCAGTACCTTTTATTTTCAAAATAGAGGATTCTGCTCCAGGAGAGCCACCTTGAGACATAGCAGCAAGGGTTCTTAATTCAGTAAATTCAGTTGCTGTAAGTTCAATTTCAGTTTCCTCAATTTTATTTCTAAATTGAACATCCTCTAGCAAAGTTCCTTCTCCAAGGGGTATATCAGAAGATAGATCTTTCAGTCTTGCTAATTCTCTTTTCAATGCTGCAATTCCGGCTATTCCACTTCTTTCATGAGCAAGTAAAAACTTAGCAATATTCCAACCTTGGCCTTGTTCTCCTACTAAGTTTTCAGCAGGAACTTCAACATTATCAAAATAAACCATATTAACTTCATGAGAACCATCTATGGTGATAATTGGTTTAACTTCAATTCCTGGAGTTTTCATATCTATCAATAAAAAACTAATGCCTTCTTGTTTGATTGGGGTTGTTTCTGTTCGTACTAAGCAGAAAATCCAATCTGCATGCTGAGCTAAAGTTGTCCAGGTTTTGGTTCCGTTAACAAGATATTTATCTCCTTTTAATTCTGCTTTTGTTTTCAAAGAAGCTAGATCAGATCCAGATCCAGGTTCGGAGTAACCCTGACACCACCAAACATCACTGTTAAGAATAGATGGAAGAAATTGTTTTTTTTGCTCTTCTGTACCAAATGTATAAATAACAGGTGCACACATACCCATACCAAAAGGTATTGTTGTAGGAGTATTTGCTTTAGCTAGCTCTTCTTGAAGAATATACTTTTGAGTTACAGTAAGTTCTTCTTGTCCTGTATATTCAGTTGGCCAATTAATTGCAAACCAGCCTTTCTGATTAAGAATCTTTTGCCATCTTACGATTTCCTCTTTTTCTAGAGGCATCCTTTTATCTTGCTTTTCTTTAATATCTTCTGGATATTCACTCTTTAGAAAATTTACGACCTCCTGTCGAAAAGCAACATCTGATTCTGAAAATTTTAAGTCCATTTTGTTCCTGTGTAATAAAAAAAAAATAATTATACACTTACATATATAATTTTCTTTTTTTTTAGAAAAAAAGCAGACAAATTAGTGGTTAAAATCATCACAACATCTACAGATGTTTTAAATCTGGGGATAGATTCGTCCAAAAAAAACTTAATTATTACTAAAGATTCCCAATCAGCGAATCTGCTTCACGAATATCTAGTGAATTTACCAAATCTTCTTTTTCTAGAAAATTCTGAACTACTTCCTTATGACTTCTTTTCAATGGCTCCTATTACACGAGCAAAGAGAATATCTACCCTTTCTTCTTTTCTTAAAAATAGAAGCACTACGATGATATCTTCTATATCTACTCTATTATCCCCGTTACCTCACCCGAGCCACGTATCTCCTCTCCATCAACTTTCAGTAGGAGAAGAATTTCAACTTGAAGAGGTTATAAAAGAGATCACTTTAAATAATTATGAGAGAGAGGATTTTGTTTCGCAACCAGGACAATATGCCTTAAGAGGGTCCATATTGGATATTTTTCTTACCAGTAGCAAAGAGCCAGTAAGAATTGAATTTTTTGATAACAAGGTAGAAAGTTTGCGAACTTTCAATCCAGAATCACAAATCACAAATGAGAAAATTGACCAAATTAATTTTCTTCCTTCCTATGAATACCCTCTAAATACAACCTCAGCAGAAAACTTTAAGCAAGGATGGAGGGAGAAATTCGACATCTTTGAAGAAGACTCAGAAATCTTCACAAGGGTCATGAATCTCAAACACACTGAAGGTGCTGAAATATACTATTCTCTATTTTATGGAGAAAAATCCACATCTCTTTCTTATATTAAAAACATTGATCAAATATATCTACAAGAGGATACATCACTTAAAGCAATTGAATTTGAAAATCTTATAGAGCAGAGATATGAGGAATATAGATATGATCAAAAGAGACCCCTACTAAAACCTGATGATCTATTTTTAGGATTCAGAGAACTTGAAGGTTACCTTAAAAATAAAGTTCTATTTAAACTTAAAACTAAAGAAATAGAAGAAATTACAAATACCAGCTCAGATATTTCTAGAAATAAAAAAGCAGATATTTCGACATCTAAGATTCCAAACGAAGGTGATTTAGTTGTGCATCTATCCCACGGTATTGGAAGATTTTCAGGCTTAAAACAGCTGAAAACCTTTGTTGGGGTGAGTGATTGTTTAGAGATACTTTATAAGGATAACAGTAAGGTATTTGTTCCTATTGAAAATATGAATATAGTTTCAAAATACTTCGGACCTGAAGATAGAGATATAGATTCACTAAGTTCAAAAAAGTGGAAAAAAAGAAAAGATAAAGCATTAAAACAAACATTTGATACAGCTGCTGAACTGCTTGAGGTTCAAGCGAAGCGTTTTGATACTCCTGGATATTCATTCAAGCTATATGAAGAAGAATATGAAAGCTTTATTCAAAAATTTCCCTATGAAGAAACTTATGATCAAGAGAGAACAATTAATGAAGTTTTGCAAGATATGCAATCTCCTAGACCAATGGATAGATTGATATGTGGTGAAGTGGGTTTTGGAAAAACGGAGGTAGCTATGAGAGCTGCCTTTATCTCTGCTCTTAACAATAAACAAACTTGTATTCTAGTCCCGACTACACTGTTAACTTCACAACATTTATCTAGCTTTGAAGAAAGATTTAAAGATACTGGGATCAATATAAGCTCTCTCTCCCGGAATATAACTCCCAACCAAAAGGATATTCTATTAAAGAAACTTGAAATGGGAGAAATTGATATCGTTATTGGTACTCATGCGTTGATTCAAGGTAATGTTAAATTTAAAGATCTTGGATTGTTAATTATTGATGAAGAACATCGATTTGGAGTAAGACAAAAGGAAAAAATTAAATCTCTAAGAGAAGAAGTAGAAATACTTAGCCTATCTGCAACACCAATACCTCGATCATTAAATTTTGCTTTATCTGAATTAAAGGACTTATCTATTATAGCTACAGCTCCTGATGATAGATTGCCAGTAAAAACTTTTACCTATAGTTTCAATGAAAATTTAATCCATGAAGCGATACAAAGGGAAACTCTAAGAGGAGGACAAGTTTATTACCTTTGTAATGACTTGACCCTTATTGCAGATAGAAAATTAAGACTGCAACAAAAATTTAATGATCTTGTAGTAGAGATTGTTCATGGACAATTAAATGCAAGGACTATCGAAGAAATAATGCTTAGGTTTAATGCTGGAAATATAGATATCCTGGTTTGCTCTACTATTATAGAAAGTGGCATTGATGTTTCTAATGCAAATACACTAATTGTTGAGGATGCTGATAAATTTGGTTTATCACAATTGCACCAACTACGAGGGCGAGTTGGCAGGTCTGAGAAACAAGCTTATGCCTATTTCTTGAGATCTAGAAATATTATTAATAAAAAAAATGCTGATAAGAGATTTGATGCTTTGATGAGTGCAGACTCACTATCTGCTGGTTTTCTTTTAGCACTTAAAGATCTTGAAATAAGAGGAGCAGGTGAAATTCTTGGCTCAAGTCAAAGCGGTGTTTTTGAATCAATTGGACTTGAACTTTATACCCGCATGATAAAAAAGGCGTCTGAATTCATAAAAAGTGGAGATTTAGATTTCAAGTCACTAGATGAGGTGCCTGAAATAAATATTAATGAGAATTGTTTCATTCCAGAAGATTATCTTCCAGATATAAATGTTAGATTGTTAATGTATAACAAAATCGCACTGGCTATAAATAATAATGACTTGAAGGAAATTCAAATTGAGATGATCAACAGATTTGGTCTTCTTCCTCAAGAACTTAACCATTTCTTTCTGCAAGCAGAGTTAAGAATTATGGCAGAAGATTATTCAGTTAAAAAAATTAACTTTGATAAGAATAAAGTTAGTATTTCTTTTAAAAATAAAGATTTAGATACATCATTTTTTAATGATGATAAATTAGAAGAAAAAGTAAAAATGACAGCAAATGTAATTCAGGCAATAAATAAAAATGTTACTTAAATTATCTGCACTATTTTTTATCATTATTCAGAATATCTATTCGATTACTTCTGATGAATATTTACAGAATTATTTAAATAGTAAAGACAACAATCTTATAAAAGTAGACTTTTTAATAATACAGCACCTGTCTATAGACGATATAGATTTGAAAGAAGAATGGAAAGAGTTACCCGTGTTGTCACTCTCTAATGAAATGCTTTTCATTAAAAATAAACCCACAACTCTGGTTACTTTACCTGACATAAAAATATCTAACCAATTATCTATACCCAAGCTGAATATTGCCTTCGAAGATAAGAAACAAAATAAAGAAAATATACAGCCAAGAAAGCCGGAACCATTCCTTTTTGAAAGAATTCCATTTATAAAAGAAATGATAAAAATAGAAGATAACTTAAACAGGAGTAAAGATTATAGAGTTCTCTATTATAACTCCTGGTTTCAACCAGCTTTTAATGAAAATATGACTATTCCTATATTTATTGAGGCTTACAAGAAAGGA
>MDTB01179741.1_pt1 | contig 14121 bp, 18 predicted proteins | sample 811161 | NCBI WGS metagenome assembly MDTB01 (sample SAMN05326650, study PRJNA326480) | marine metagenome | isolation source: seawater | place: Mediterranean Sea | collected 2009
AATTTCTCCATCAACTGAACCCATAATTAATTTAATTTAAACTATTGACAATAAAAATCACCTATTATATAACTTCCGATAATTAATGGTTATCGGAAATTTATACACATGAGCTTAAAATACCCATTTGAAATTATAAGGCAAAAACCAACTTCAAGCAATTTGTCTACAGATCTAAAAAGTTTAGAGCAAGAAACCTTAAATAATCTCAAATTATCAAAATCCCCTAATACTTTAAGAGCTTATAAGGCAGATTTTAAGGATTTTTCCTCATTTTGTATTGACAATAATGTAAAATATTTGCCATCAGATCCAAGAATAGTATCTTTATATTTAACGAAATTAGCTAAATCTTCTAAATTTAGCACTTTAAAACGTAGATTAGCTTCTATTAGTGTTATTCATAAATTGAAAGGTCATTACTTAGATACAAAACATCCAATAATAATGGAAAATTTGCATGGTATTAAAAGAACTTTGGGATCAAGACAAAAAGCTAAAAAACCTATATTAATCAACGATTTAAAATTAATAATTAAAGCAATTGATGAAGAAAAGATAAAAACAAAAGACCAGAAAAAATTAGATATTAAGATTAATGATAAACTAAAAAAAAAAGCTTTGATCTTGGTAGGCTTTGCCGGTGGTTTTAGAAGATCAGAATTAGTAAATCTACACTATGAGGACATTGAGTTTGTTAATGAAGGTGTAAAAATATTAGTAAGAAAATCAAAAAACGATCAATCTGGTGAAGGAATCATAAAAGGCATCCCCTACTTTGAAAATTATGAATATTGTCCTGTAATGGCGTTAAAGCAATATCTTGAATCAAAAATTGATAATTCAAAACATGGCAAAATTTTTGAGATCTCAGATAAGACGGTAGCACTAATCATAAAAAAATATACCAAACTTTCTGGACTAGATGAAACAAAATATGCGGGTCATAGTCTCAGATCAGGATTTGCAACAACTGCTGCAGAATTTGGAGCTGAAGAAAGAAACATAATGGCTATGACAGGTCATAAAACGACGCAAATGGTTAGAAGATATATTCATGAAGCTAACTTATTTAAAAATAATGCGTTAAATAAAATAAAGATATGAATTTTAATGATGTATCAATTGTCATAATTACATATAATAGTGATTTAATAATTAGTAAATTTATTAAAAAAATTCCAAATAAGATTAAAGTAATCATAATAGATAATTCAAATAATGATAAGATTAAAACAAATTTAAAAAATAAGAAGAATATTAAGATTTTCCTAAAAAAAAATAATGGCGTTAGTCGGGCCTTAAATTTTGCAGTAAAAAAAATCTCAACAAAATACTTTTTGCAAATTAGTCCAGATATAGACTTTAATTTTAATGATTTACAATATTTTTTGAATTATGCAAAAAAAATCAAAAATAGATTTAGTGCGATAGGACCCAGATTTATAAATGTAAATCAAAAAAGTCATAAACAAATTTCTCCCAAGAGAAAAATCGGTGAAATAGACTCAATTCATGGGTCATGCATGTTTGTAAATAAGAAGAATTATGAAAAAATAGGGGGATTTGATAATAAATTCTTTTTATATTTTGAGGAAACTGACTATTGTTTAAGGGGAAAAAAATTGGGTTTGAAATCCTACCAAATTAATAAAATCAAAGTTAAATCAATTGGTAGGTCCGTAAATGAAAAAAACATAAATGAATTAAAATATATTTTGATATGGCACTTTATATGGTCAAAATATTATTATACTAAAAAAAATTTTAGTTTAATATTTACATTGAGTGTTTTTACTCCAATTATGATCAGAATAATTTTTCGAATTTTGATTTCTTTAATGATTTTCAAAAAAGATGAATTCCGAAAATACAGATTTAGATTAAATGGTTTAGTTTGTTCAATATTAGGCAAAAAGTCATATTTGAGACCCAGGTAAATATTAATTTAATTAACCCCAGACAAGAAAGTTTTTTAATTTATCACTCATGCCTTGTTTAAAATATTTTCGTGTATGTTTGTCTGATATTATTAACTTGGACTGATTTAAATTGTGGTATGTATTACTTTTTATCCAGTTTTTTTCTTCAAACTTAAGCCCGTCAGAATTAACTATTAAAATATTAAATTTTTTTTTTTTAAAAAAATTAGTCATACCATTCTTCCCACTTTCAGCAAACCATGCATCTTCTTTAGTATTAAAATTTCTATTTTTAACAAAAGATAAAAAATCACTACTATTAATAAGAAAACTTGATGTTCTTATATGAGGATTAGGAAATGGGTAAAATTTTTCTTTAAACCAACGTTTCCTTAATGAAAATGAAAAAAATTTATAAATTTTTTTTAATTTGATTGAAGAATACATACTTTCATTAGAAGCGGTTGTGCCAATTAAGGTTTTCTTTTTGAAATGAAATAATAGTTTTTTTAACCAAAATTTACATATTGGATATGAATGACTATTTAAAAACAATATCTTATAATTTGGATATGAAATTGCAACACGCTTATAACTTCCAAAATCGTAATCATTAATTTTACAGATATCGTCGTATAAAATATGATTTATCTTTGTTAAATATTTTTTTAACTTAAAAATTTTTCTTTTATCAATAAGTTTAAAACAAATTAACAATTTATGATTCACTCCAGATGGGTATTTCTTATAATTGACAATAAAATTCTTAAGATTATTTAATTTATCAAAGTCTGTAAATAGATAACAAACTAGAATTCTTTTGCTCATCAATTAAAAATTCTAATCAATATTGGTTTCTTTAATATATTTCTATTTTTACCCAGAATATTAAGACATTTATTTGAATTTAATTCAGACACTTTATGAGTAATTATTATAATTGTTGCTTTTTTATTAACTTTATTTGGATTTTGTATTATTCTTTTGATTGAAATTTTAAATTTAGCTAAACATTTAGTTATCATTGACAAAACACCAGGCTCGTCCCTTACTTCAAATCTTAAATAAAGCGAGTTAGAATAATTGTCATTATTGTAATTACTAGCAAATTTTCTTTTTGAAGAAGGAATTATAAATGGATATGTTACGTTACCTTTAATTGTTGATATTAAGTCAGAAATTAATGATGATGAAGTGGGACCTGGACCAGCTCCCTCACCTTGCAAAATTACCTGACCTACTGGCTTAGCATTTAATATTACAGCATTCATCACACCATTAACATTGCCTATATACGAACCCTTACTTACTAAACAAGGATGTACAGTCTCAAAAAGTTTACCTTTAATGATTTCAGAAATACCAAGTAACTTAATTCTATAGTCTAGTTGATTTGATATTTTTATGTCTTTTAGTTCTATTTTCTCAATACCTTCCATTATACAATTATTTTTTGAAATCTTATTCTTAAAAGCTAAAGCTGATAGGATTCTAATTTTAGCAAAAGCATCAAATCCATTTAAATCAAGTTTTGGATTATTAGGTTCAGCATATCCGAGTCTTTGAGCTTTTTTAAGAACATCTTGAAATGGTTCATTTGATTTTTCCATTTCTGAGAGGATATAATTCGTAGTACCATTTAAAATACCATGTATTCTGGTGATTTTATTGGAGGATAAACCCTCTTTCATTGATCTTATTATTGGAATCCCTCCAGCTACAGAGGCTTCAAATTCTAAATTTACATTATTTTTTTCTGCAAGTTTACTTAACATGTTCCCATGTTTGGCTATTAACGCCTTATTAGGTGTGATAACGTTAATTTTTTGTTTTAATGCTGAAACAACAACTTTTTTAGATATCCCATCTGACAAACCAATAGCTTCTATTAAAATATCGACATTTTTAGAACTAATTATTTCTAATGGATTAGAAAAAAAGATCTTTTTATTAATCTTGAATACCCTTTTTTTATTTTTATTTTTAGCAGAAATTGCAACAATATTAATTTTTTTTCCAGTTTTAATTTCTATATCCTTTTTTTGTGATATTAATTTTGTATAGAAATACGCACCTATTTGACCAAGGCCAACAATTGCTATGTTAACGTTATTTTTCATTTTATTCATCAATATTAGGATAATCGCTCATATTAACGTATTCATTAAGTTTTTTTTTAAAATCTTCAATAGATAAATTTGTTGAAAAATAAATGGAATCAATATTCCTTTCGTTTAAAGAATTATTGTGAGTACATGAAGCTAAAACTAAAAAAATTAATACATATTTCATTTAAGTCCCTCACTTTGTTTAAAATTGTACTTGAAATTTAAATTTTGGATAGCTTGACCCGCACCGCCCTTAATAAGATTATCTATAGCAGATAAAATAATAATTTTGTTTTTATATCTTGTAGGGTTTATCGAAATCAAACACTTATTGGTATTTATGACATCGTTTGTACTAATGATCGAGTTTATCTTAGAAATTACAACAAACTTATCATTTTTATAAAATTTTTTAAGTTCTTTATGAATTTTTTGTATTGAAATATTAAGCTTTGTCTCTAAATAAATAGTACTTAGAATTCCTCTAAACATTGGGGACAAATGTGGTGTAAAAAGGAAATCAATTTTTTTTTTGGCATTTTTTACCAATTCTTGATTTATTTCAGAGTTATGTCTATGAAAACCAACACCATATGCACTGAGAGAATCATATAAATTCTTATTTTTATATTTTTCATGAACACTTCTTCCAGCACCAGAATAACCTGATTTTGAGTCGATTATAATATTATTTGTTTTAATTATTTTTTTTTGAATTAAAGGCAATAAAGGTAGAAGAATAGATGTTGGATAACATCCTGGGCAAGAGATTATGTGAAATTTTTTTACTTTTTTTTTACTTATTTCAGGTAAAGCGTAGATACTTTTGTTATTGTTTGATCTGGCTAAATGTTTTTTTTTATACCATTTAGTATAATCAGAAATCTTATCTAATCTAAAATCTGCAGATAAATCTATAAGAGTGTTATGTTTAACTAATTTTTTAGAAATTTCTTGAGCTTCACCATTTGGTAAAGCTGTGAATATAACATCAACACTGTTTAACAAACTTTTGTCAAATTTTATTATTTTTGGTAATTTAAATGACTTTAATGAATTATCATAAAAATAAATTTTTTTTCCAATAGATTTATCTCCACATAAATATTTTATATTTACGTTTTTATGAGATACCAACAGTTTTACAAGAGCTATACCTATATAACCAGTTGATCCTGCGACTAAAACATCAAGTTTACGCATTATTATTACATTATAACAGTTAAAAATTAAAAAAAAATTATCTTTTTGAGAATTGAAAGCTTCTTCTAGCTTTTTTTCTACCTGGTTTTTTTCTTTCAACAGCTCTTGAGTCTCTAGTATTCAATTTTTCAGTTTTTAAGGTTGGTTTAAAATTTTCATCAATCATTATTAATGCTCTTGAAATCCCATGTACCATAGCTCCAGCTTGCCCAGTCTGACCTCCACCTTTTACACTACATCTTACATCATAATCCGTAACTTGATTAATTAATTCAAAAGGTCTAGTGATTTGCATTTTATGATTATCGTTTTGAAAATATTTATTAAATAGTTTTCCGTTGACATAAATTTTTCCTGTTCCTTTTTTAAGCCAAACTTTTGCTATTGAAGTTTTTCTTCTACCTGTAGCATACTTGCTATCTTTAAAATCAAGTCTAATTTTTGAATTTTTATTATTTTCTATTTTATTTTCCATTAGTTTCTAATTAAATTTTTTGTATTAAGTTTTTTCAATTCAATAATTTTTGGGTTTTGAGATGTGTGTGGATGATCTCCACCAGAATAAATCTTTAACTTTGTCAGCTGCTTTCTACCTAAAACACCACCTGGTAACATTCTTTTAACAGCAAGTTTTAAAACTTCACCAGCTTTTGTTTTGTGAAGTTTTTCTGGAGTAGTTACTTTTATTCCACCGGGATAACCGGTGTGTTTATAATACTTTTTGTTTTGAAATTTTTTCCCAGTAAATTTGAGTTGTTCAATATTTTTAACTATAACAAAATCGCCATGATCCATATGAGGTGTGTAAGTTGTTTTATTCTTACCTCTGATAATTTTTGAAATTACAGTAGCCAATCTGCCAACAACCGCGTTTTTTGCATCTATTTCATACCATGATGAGTTTATTTGGTCTTTTTTTAAGAATTTTGTCATTGTGCGTGGATTAATACTATTATTGGTCACAAAGTCAATTTGATATTTATCTTGTAAATAAACTCTAATATGATAAAAGAATATTGCCGATTTGATCCTATTGCGGGCATATAATTGCTAAAAAGGAATATTCATAACATGATCGAATTGGTAGGTATTTGAACTGTATTGTGCGCCTTACATTAAGTAAAAGCACTAAAAAAGGAGTAAAAATGACAAAAAAAAGAAATAATCCTGAGACCATCGCTATTCATGGAGGTGATTACAGAAGCGATCCAACAACTAATGCTGTTGCGGTTCCAATATACAGAACTACGTCTTATCAATTCAAAAGCGTAGACCATGCTGCAAATCTTTTCGCGTTAAAAGAGTTTGGAAATATCTATACAAGAATAATGAATCCTACGAATGATGTCTTGGAAAAAAGAATTGCAGCTCTTGAAGGTGGATTAGCTTGTTTAACTGTAGCATCTGGACAAACAGCATCATTATTTTCAATATTAAATGTTGCCCAGTCAGGAGATAATATAGTTAGTTCAACAGATCTATATGGTGGAACTGTATCACTTTTTACACATACTTTAAGTAAACTTGGTATTGAAATAAGATATGCAGATCCAAAAAATCCTAAAAACTTTGAAAAAGTAATCGATGACAAAACTCGAGCTTTTTATGGAGAAACTTTACCCAATCCATATTTAAGAGTATTTCCAATAAGAGAAGTTTCTGACATAGGACGAAAATATAATATACCTTTGATAATGGATAATACAGCTGCACCTGTATTATGTAAACCAATTGAACATGGTGCTGCCATCGTAATTCATTCACTAACAAAGTATATTGGGGGACATGGAACAGCTATTGCAGGAAGCATTGTTGACAGTGGTAATTTTGATTGGACAGCAGATCCTAAAAGACAACCTCTGTTTAATGAACCTGATGCTAGTTATAATGGAGCTGTTTGGGGCAAAGTTGTGCCTGAAATTACAGGTGCAAATATTCCCTTTGCGGTTAGAGCACGAGTTTGCCTATTGAGAGACTTAGGTTCGGCGTGTTCTCCAGATAATGCCTTTGCTATAATTCAAGGACTTGAAACAGTAGCTCTTAGAATGAAACAACATTGTCAAAATGCTCAACAAGTAGTTGAATATCTTAAAAAACATAAAGAAGTAGCAAAAGTAATTTATTCTACCGAGCATGAAAAACCTATATCTGATAGAGCTAAAAAATATCTTAAAAGTGGAAATGGACCAATGGTTGGTATTGAATTAAAAGGTGGTTTTGAAGCTGGTAAAAGATTTATTGAGTCTTTAAAAATGTTTTATCATGTAGCAAATATCGGTGACGCACGAAGTTTAGCAATTCATCCAGCTAGCACTACACATAGCCAGTTAAATGAAAAAGAATTAGCAGACTCAGGAGTTACTCAAAGTTATGTCAGGTTATGCATAGGTTTGGAGCATATAGATGATATTATTGAAGATTTAGATCAAGCTTTAAATAGGTCATCAAAAGGAACATTAAAAGCTGTTAGTTAGTCTTTGTATTTATATAAAAAAAATAAATACATGAACTAATTAAAAAAATCGAACTTAATTGGTGCATAGCAGCAATATAAATCTGTGCACCATTAATAACAGTAAAAATCCCTAAAATAATTTGTAAGCAGATAAAAAAACCAACATAAAATATTGGTTTATAAAGTGAATAAATTTTATTCCAAAAAACTTTCCAAAGAATAAATATATAAAATATCGCAATAATGTATGCTATATTTCTATGCATAAATTGCACTAAAGACGCATCACTAAAAGCAGATATTTTAAACAGATTTGTGAAGTTATTATCATCTGGGAAATAAGTATTTCCCATTAAAGGCCATGAATTGTATATCTTACCTGCATCCATACCAGACACAAATGCACCTATTACTATTTGCACAAATATTAAAAGCAAAAAAATTAAAGGGATAAGAAAATTTATTCTATTTGAGTCAATTGTATTTATTTTAATCTTTAAATAATTCCACAGTATTAAAGATAAAATTAAAAAAGCAATCACCAAATGTATTGATAATCTAAAATGACTAACATCAACTCTATCAATTAGACCACTACTTACCATATACCAACCTAAAAAACCTTGAAGACATATAAGAAAAAATATTAAATATAAGTTTAATAATTTATAAATTTTAATCTTAAAGGAAAAATATATTAAAGGTATTAAAAATCCAAGACCTATTAGTCTTCCTAAAAAACGATGAGCCCATTCCCACCAAAAAATTATCTTAAATTCCTTTAAAGACATGTCATAGTTTTGTAATTTAAATTCAGGAATTTTTTTATAAAGACTAAAATAAGTTGTCCAATCATTTTGATTTAAAGGTGGTAAAAAACCTGAAAATAATTGCCATTCGGTTATAGAAAGTCCTGAGTCGGTCAACCTAGTTAAGCCACCAAGTACAATCATAAACGATACAATCCAAAACATAAAAAATAACCAAGTAGATAGTTGATTATTGATTTTAAGATTTGTTGTATACATACCCAATTAAATATAATAATTTTTTAGTAATCCAAATATATAAATGTCGCCCTTAAAGAGAAAAAAACTAAACAAAATTAGATTTGAGTTAGATAAACTTGATAATTCTCTAATAAAAATTATCAAAAAACGAACAAATCTAGTTAATAAAGTTCTGGCATTAAAAGAAAAGAAAAATCAAATTGTTGATAATAAAAGAATTAAATTGATATTAAGAAATATTAAAAAAAAATCTTTAAAAAATAAGATAGACCCTAAAATAACTAATAGAATTTGGAAAACTATGATTTGGTCATATATCGATTATGAAAGGAGAAATTTTAATAAAAAATAATTATTTACTATGGGGTGGAAGTTTTTTTTCAACAAAAACTTCATGTTTACGAGTGGCTGGATTATATTTTTTTACTTTCAGTTTAATTTTGGCTTTCTCACCTCCAGCAGGTTTTTTTACATAGTAAAAAAAAGGACTGTCTGGTTTCCCTTCTGGAACTAGTCTTACTTTTATATGAGTTTTTTTAGCCATTATTTTATATTTTTTAAATTTTTTACTAAATTAGAAATCTTAAATAATTTTTTTTTAATATTACTAGACTTTATAGAATGATTTGAAATTTCGTCAAGATTTAAAGGTTCATTGTTAATATCATTATTTAAAAGTTTTTTAACACCTTTAATTGTCATACCTTGATCTTTAAGTAAAAATTTAACCTTTTTTAATAGTTCTATGTTTTTATTGTCGTAATATCTTCTATTACCATTTAATATTTTTGGTTTAATTTGTTTAAATTCTTTTTCCCAAAATCTAATTGTATGAGTCGAGAAAGAATGGTCTCTCTTATTTTTGAGCTTTAGTATTCTAGCGACCTCCCCTATTGTTTTATAAGCATCTAAAGACTTGTTCATTTCACTTCTCATTAACAAATAGTTTAAAATCTTTTGAGGCCCTAAATAATACAACTAAACGATCTGTAATTATTTTTTTTTCTTTAGTCTTTGGATTTCGTCCGATTCTTTTACTTTTATTTCTTAATTCAAAAGTACCGAAATTAGATAATTTTATTTTTTTTTCTTTTTGTAGGTTTGAAACTATTACTGAAAATAAATCTTCAATTAGGTTTTCACATATCTTTTTGGAAAAACCTAATTGCATATAAAGAACATTAACTAAGTCTTTTTTAGTTAAATTTACTCTCATTTATCTGATGTTTGATTTAATCTTTTTTATCAGATTACCTTTTATAATTCTATAACAAACTTCCAAAGAATTAGAAAAGCCTATAAAATCTGTACCACCATGACTTTTTACAACTGGAGCATTAAGACCTATGAATATAGCGCCATTATATAATCTTGGATCTAATCTTTTTTTAAATTTTTTGAGGTTTGAGATATTTAAAAATGAAGAAATTTTTCCAATGAGTGATCCTGTTAATGTTTTTTTAAGTTCACTGGTAATAAAATTTGCAGTACCCTCGGCGGTCTTTAAAGCTACATTGCCCGTAAAACCATCAGAAACAATCACATTTACCTCTCCATCCATTAAATGATTACCTTCTATATAACCTGCAAAATTGAAATCATTACTGCTTCTATCGTTTAATATTTGAAAAGTTTCTTTTATAGTTTCATTTCCTTTAATTTCTTCTGAACCTATATTTAATAAAGCAATATTTGGCTTTTCATTGGGATAAAGTGAAGTGTAAAGAGATGCTCCCATAATAGAAAAATCCAATAAATTTTTTGAATTACATTCTATGTTTGCACCTAAATCCAAAACAACACTCATTCCTTTCTTATTTGGCCATAGAGCAGAAAGTGCTGGTTTATCAATGTTGTCAATCATTTTTAAATTTAATTTTGATATAACTAACAAGGCACCCGTGTTACCTGCTGATATAACAATATCAGATTCTTTATTTTTTACACTTTCAACTGCTAACCACATACTAGTGTCCTTACCTCTTTTGGCAGCCTCTAATGGACTATCTGTACTTTTAACAACGTTACTTGTATGGATAACTTCATAAAAATGATTAGATATCCTTTCATTAATTAAATTAGATATCACATCTTTATTTCCAAAAATTTTAAAAAAAATATTTTTATTTGATCTATGATTTAAAATAATACCATCAATAATCTTTTTAGGTGAACCATCACCACCCATTGCATCAACTGCAATTTTTATCAAATCTGACATTTTAATAATAATATTAATCTTTGGGGTCTAAAACTTGTCTTCCTTTGTACATGCCAGTTTTTAGATCCAAATGATGTGAAAGTCTGTATTCGCCAGATTTTTTGTCTTCAACTATATTTTTAGCAGAAAATTTCATATTTTGCGCTCTTCTCATCCCAGTTCTTGACGGTGTTTGTTTACGTTTTGGTACAGCCATAATTATCCGTTACTTACACTTTTTAAAAAGAAATTCAAATTTTTTTTTGACAATTCTTCTTGATAATTGTCGAAATAGTCAATTAAATATTCAATTTCATTAAAATTGATTAAAAAAGTTGATATTTTTTTAATTTTAGATGATTTACTTAGTTTATCCCAAAAATGTATTTCTGACACAATAGAATGAAAGAGATTTATATAATCTTTCATTTTTTTATTAATTGATTGATCACCATAACCAATTTCTCTTATAGACAACTCTAACTGTCTAAAATTGAAATCATATATTTCTTGCAAAATTTTAGAATTCTTCTTCTCTTTATATCTTTTCAGAAAAAAGGCAAAGTGTATCAAAAAAAGAATGAGCCTATCTGAGAAGACATCTTTAGATATAATTCCTTTGTACAAATATTTATTTTTGGTTAATTTTATTAGATTATTATAGATATTAATATATTCTAGCTTCATGAAAAAGTTTATAGTTTTATCTTTATTGTTAGTTCTATCAAATTGCTCATTAAACAAAGTTGTTCAACATCATGGGATTCATAATTTAGATAAAAAGCAATCTAAATTAAAGATTAATGACTCGAATAAAAATGACATTATTCAATTAATTGGACCTCCTTCAACAAAAAGTACATTTGATAATGATGTTTATATTTATATTGAAAGAAAAACAAGTACTTCAAAACTAACTAAATTAGGTAAAAAAAAGTTATTAATCAATAATGTCTTAGTTTTAGAGATTGATAACAAAGGACTATTGTTGACTAAAAAATTTTATAATAAAGATGATATGCAAAATTTAGATTTTGATATAAATGTAACTGGTATTAATTATTCCAAACGTTCTTTCATATACAACTTTTTATCATCTCTGAGACAAAAAATCGATGATCCTTTGGGTAAAAAAAGGATAAAAAACTAACCAGCAATAACTGCTAATAGAAGCAAGGCAACAATATTAGTAATTTTAATCATTGGGTTTACAGCTGGACCAGCAGTGTCTTTATATGGATCACCTACGGTATCGCCTGTTACCGCTGCCTTATGTGCCTCTGAACCTTTTCCACCATGATTACCATCTTCAATAAATTTTTTAGCATTATCCCAGGCACCTCCACCAGCTGTCATTGAGACTGCAACAAATAAACCAGTTATTATTACACCCAACAACATAGCACCCACTGAAGCTAAAGCTGCTACTTGTCCACCGATGGACAGTATAATGAAATATAAAACAATTGGTGATAAAACTGGTAACAAAGAAGGAATTATCATTTCTTTAATGGCTGCAACAGTTAGTAAATCAACTAATTTTGCATAATCAGGTTTTTGTTTTCTCTTCATTATTCCTGGAAATTTTTTAAATTGTCTTCTAACCTCAATAACAACAGCACCACCTGCTCTTCCAACGGCCTGCATTCCCATAGAACCAAATAAGTAAGGTAGCATTCCACCAATCAGTAAACCAACAACTACATATGGATTTGATAGATCAAAAGTAACAACAATTCCCTCTAACTTAGATCCTGCTACAGTAGAAAAGTATTTAATATCTTCGACATAGGCAGCAAAAAGAACTAGAGCACCTAAACCAGCAGAACCTATAGCGTAACCTTTAGTTACAGCTTTTGTTGTATTTCCTACAGCATCTAAAGCATCAGTTGTTTTTCTAACATTATTTGGTAATTTTGACATTTCAGCAATGCCTCCGGCATTATCTGTAACAGGACCATAAGCATCTAGCGCTACAACCATACCAGCTAATGCAAGCATAGTAGTCACTGCTATAGCAATTCCGTAGAGTCCAGCGATATGATTTGTGAATAAAATTCCAGAAACAATTATTAAAGCAGGAATAGCTGTTGCTTCCATCGAAACAGCCAATCCTTGAATAACATTAGTCCCATGCCCTGTTGTTGAAGAGGCAGCTACGCTTTTTACAGGTCTGTAATTGGTTCCAGTATAATATTCAGTTACCCAAATTAATAATCCAGTAATTACTAAACCAATAATACCACAATAATACAAACTCATGCCATTAAAAGTTTTTTCATTGACTGAATATTGTGTATTAAAACCAAGCACATAATCTGTAACAGGATATAGAATTGCTAAAGAAGAAACAGCAGTTACTACAAAACCTTTATATAAAGCATTCATGACATTTTTGCTTTTACCAAGTTTTACAAAATAAGTTCCTAAAATTGAAGTAACAATACAAGCACCACCAATTGTTAGAGGGTAAATCATCATGTTTATGTCTCCATGAAAAAAAATTGAAGATAAAACCATAGTAGCAACAATAGTTACAGCATAGGTTTCAAATAAATCAGCTGCCATGCCAGCACAATCCCCAACATTATCTCCTACATTATCTGCAATAACAGCGGGATTTCTTGGATCATCTTCAGGAATTCCTGCTTCAACCTTACCAACTAAATCAGCACCAACATCTGCTCCCTTTGTAAAAATACCACCACCTAACCTTGCAAAGATTGATATTAAAGATGCCCCAAAACCTAAAGCAACTAGGGCATTTACTATTTCTCTTTCTTCGACATTAAATTTTAATAACAAATAATAATAAACAGCTATAGCTAATAAAGCTAATCCAGCAACTAACATTCCAGTTACTGCCCCAGATTTAAAAGCAATTGAAAGACCACTAGCTAAGCCTTTTCTAGAAGCTTCAGCTGTTCTCACGTTAGCTTCAACTGAAACTAACATTCCAACATACCCAGCTATACCAGATAAAGCTGCTCCAATTAAATATCCTAAACCAACAAGAGGACTGAAAGCAATGCTTACTATTACCAGCACAACTACACCAACAATTGCAATAGTCTTATATTGTCTTGACAAATATGCTTTAGCTCCAATTTGAATAGCTGAAGCTATTTCTTGCATTTTAGAATTTCCTGCGCTTGAACTTAAAATATTTTTTCCAGTAAAATATCCATAAACGATAGATAAAAAACCAGCTGCAATAGTATAT